>Ga0335077_10001102_pt1 | contig 31603 bp, 16 predicted proteins | sample Lox_Sample_31_FD_207151 | JGI IMG/M metagenome (GOLD analysis project Ga0335077, IMG submission 207151) | Soil microbial communities from Loxahatchee National Wildlife Refuge, Florida, United States - Lox_Sample_3.1 | ecosystem: Environmental > Terrestrial > Soil > Wetlands | place: USA... | reverse complement strand
AGCGCATGGCGGAGAAGTCTGCGCAAAATTTGCTGGAGGAGATTGCGGCGAGCAAAAAGAATTCGCTCTCGCGGCTGATTTATGCGCTGGGGATACGGTTTGTGGGAGAGCGAACGGGGCAGTTGCTGGCGGAGCGATTTTCGTCGCTAGAGGAGTTGGCGGAGGCGAAGGAAGAAGAGCTTGTGGGCGTGCAGGAAGTGGGGCCAAAAGTGGCGGCGAGCATCGCGGAATTCTTTTCGGAGCCGGCGAACCGGCAGTTGGTGAAGAAATTGTGGAAAGCGGGAGTGCGGCCGACGGCGGAGAAGCGCGAGATTAAGAGCGACAGGTTTGCGGGGAAGTCGTTCGTGTTTACGGGGACGCTGGCGAATCGTTCGCGAGAAGAGGCCGGAGCGATTGTCGTAGAGCATGGCGGAAAAGTGAGCGGGTCGGTAAGCAAGAAAACGAATTACGTGGTGGTGGGGACGGATCCGGGGTCGAAATATGACAAGGCGAAGGAGTTGGGAGTAACGATTTTGGATGAGGCCGAGTTTGAGAAGCTTGTGGGATTGAAGCCGGTGTGACAGGGTTGCTCCATGAAGCGTATCGCGCAATTCATCCGATCTGTTATCCCCGCCGATCCGTTTCAGCTGATATTTCTAGCTGGGGTCGTGTGCCTTGTCGTTGCGCACAGCTTGAGATGGTGGCCTGCCGAACTTGCCCGCGCTTCCGAGATGAGAGCAAATTGGCTGGGGGAGCTGTTGCGGGCATCAGGACCTTTATTTGTCTACTTCATTATCTTTTCGGCCATGGCTGGCTATTTTGTTTGTTTCTGGCCAGGCAATCACCCGGTCCGGAGAATACTATTTTCGGTCTGCGCTCCGGCACTGATCGGCCTTGGTTTGATGTTTTCCCGCATCATTTATCTCGCCGGACCACCGCGTTCCGTCCTAGAAAGTCCTGGTAGCGCGCTGTCTCATAGCCTCGGTTGGGCAAAATCGATTCTGTGGACGTTGCCGACAGGATTCCAATTCACCTTGGTCGGATTGGTCCTTATTGGGCTCTTCACCTCCAGGATGGCTTTTGGAATCTCGACCTTGCCACTAGCTTTGACTGGTAAACAGGCTTCTAAATTAGAGGATTCTGAGGCCTGGCGACGACTGCAATTCATTGTCTTTGTGTTGTTGGGCCCTTTCTTCCTGCTGCTTTCTATTATGGGCCTCGGAGTTCCCTTGATTGTCCTTGCCCGAGCGCCTGCCTACCTTCAAAGCGTCTGGTTTGGGAGATTGGCTCCAATCATCGAAAGTCTGATGGCTTACGGTGTGTTGGTGTGGTTTGTGTTCAGAAAGGAAAAGCAAACCATAAAACAGTCAATCCGATGGCCGGGTATGACGAGCCTTTTGCTCGCCGGGGCATTCGCTGTAGGAATCGATCTGTTGATTTCGATGGGGCAATACCTTTCAGAGCGCGTTCAGTGGGCAGCACACAGTTTCGGAAGGTTCGGGCCGCCCTCGCTTGAGACATATTTCAGTTTGCCAGACCCATGGCTCCTCCTGATGTTGCTTGCCGCTTTTTGCGAAGAGTTGATTTTTCGTGGTTTGCTCCAGGCGAGATTTGTAGAACGGTTTGGAGTGTACAGAGGAGTATGTATCGTCGGAATTGTTTGGGCGGCCTATCATTTTTTCGAAGATTTTTCTTTTGCCCGCCCCACTCATTTGGAAGTGTTCGAGAAGCTGGCTTTTCGCATTTTCATGTGTGTGGTGCTGAGTTTTGTTCTTGCGTGGCTCACACTGCGAGCCGGGTCAGTCCTACCAGCGGCGGTCGCCCACGGTCTCTATAATGTGTTTAACAACTCAGGCCTTGGACCAGCATTTCCCGGGGAGGCCTTTGTACGAATCGGGCTGTGGACCGTTCTGGCGTACGGCCTCTTTCGTTACTGGCCGGTTCGTGAGATTGCGTTGGTCGAAACGGTCGCAGAGCCGCCAGGTTCGGAAGGTACCGTTTAGCCCTCTTGACTTTCGCTATACGGCAAGCGGCGGGCCGAGGAGTTCCATGCCGTAGGCGCGGTAGATTTCGGCGTCGTTCATGTACTGATTCCCCTTGCGGCGCTTTTCATTGTCGCGAAAGAAGGCTTCCATTTTGTTGGCGGGCGTGAAAGCGATCAGCAGGCGGCCCGGAGTGTTGCCGACGAAGGCCCAGGCATGGGGTATCTCGCGCGGACCAAGAATCGAGTCGCCAGGTTTCAGTTCGAGACGCGTGGAGCCGATCTCGGCGATGTATTCTCCTTCGATGACATAGAACCACTCATCTTCGTTGTGATGCAGATGGCGTGGGGGACCGCCCTTCTTACCGCCCGTGTTCCTGTGCTCGAAGAGAAAGAGGGCGCCGGCGCTGTCTGCGGTTAACACCTTGAAGGCGGTGGTGCTGACGCCGATGGTGTGATGTTCACCTAAGCGGTCCTCGCCCGCGTGAACGGGAGCAATCACCGGCGTAGCCGGCGATTTGGCCGACTGTCCCAGAAGAGCGAGAGGAAAGGCGGCGAGAGCGCCGCTGAGGAAGTCGCGGCGTTCCAGGTTCTTTAGGTGATCCTCTAGGTCAGCCATCGCTTTGCCCTCCGCAGAGATGTGAAATGGGAAGTGCAGTGGGAGGATTCTAACTTAGGTCGGCGCGGACAAGAGTATAATTAAAAGTGGCGGGTGAGCCGGGTGATCGCTGGCGCCTTCGTTAAGAGCCGGGCTAAAGCCCGGCCTCGAGAGGAAGGCGCGGGAGGAAAGTCCGGACACCGTTTTGAGGCATGGTGGGCGCGCAAGCGTTCACCAGAACTCAAGGCAGGGCAACGCGCCTGATAACGTCAGGGGACGAAGTTGGAGATGGCGAGATAAACTCGCCGCTACGACGGCGTCACGGAAAGTGCCACAGAGAATAGACCGCCGGCGGAGCGAGCACGGTGGCATCGCGCAGGAAAACCTGCGAGACGCCGACGAAATGCACGCCACGTTTGGCAAGGGTGAAAAGGTGGGGTAAGAGCCCACCGCTCCGGTGGTGACACCGGGGGCACGGAAAACCCCGCGTGGTGCAAGGCCAAATAGGAGGGGAGAGCCAGCCCGGCTCGCTGAGCAGCATTTTCTTGCGAAAATGCGCTCCGTTTGCAGCGGCGAAAGCTGCGGCGAACGAGAACCCTCGGGTAGGCTGCTGGAGTCACGGTGCGAACCGTGACCTAGAGGAATGATCGCCGCTGTGCGCGATTCGCTTTGCGAAAGGCGTGCGGCACAGAATCCGGCTTACAGGCTCATCCGCCAATTGTTTCTTTTTTTGAGTAACTTACGAAACCTCTTCTCTAGGTTGTGACGCCTGTGCGTCGGATTCACATAGTCGTGGAAATCATCTCGTCGCGCTAACGGCAATCTTTCCATACGTTGACTTGGTTGACGGTGAAACCTAAGATTGCGCCAGTCTGTCAACATGATTGGCCAAACCATTTCGCACTACCGCATCACTGAAAAGCTCGGCGGCGGCGGTATGGGTGTGGTCTATAAAGCGGAGGACACACGGCTTCATCGTGCGGTGGGTCTGAAATTCCTTCCTGCCGAAATGCTCCACGACTCTGCCGCTCTGGAACGCTTCCGCCGCGAAGCACAGGCCGCATCGGCATTAAATCACCCAAACATTTGCACTATTTACGACATCGGCGAGCAGGACGGCCAGCAGTTCATTGTGATGGAGTTCCTCGACGGCGCAACGCTGAAGCACCGAATTTCTGGCAAGGCGCTTCCGTTCGACCAGCTGCTGGAACTCGCGATTCAAATTGCTGATGCACTCAGCGCAGCACATGCTCAAGGCATAATCCATCGAGACATCAAACCAGCAAATGTTTTTGTGACCAAACTGGATAACGCCAAAATCCTCGATTTCGGTCTAGCGAAGTTTGCTCCTGTTGCCGAGGGCGGTCTCTCTGCGATGCCGACGGCCACGGGGGATTTTTTGTTGACAAGCCCCGGTACTGCGGTGGGCACGATGGCGTATATGTCGCCGGAGCAGGCAAGAGGGGAAGAACTGGATGCGCGGACGGACTTGTTCTCGTTCGGGGCAGTGCTTTATGAGATGGCGACAGGACGGATGACTTTTCCGGGTAAGAGTGCTGCCGTCATCCATGACGCGATTCTGAATCGAGCGCCGACCCCGCTTGCACGAGTGAATCCTGACTTGCCACCGGAACTAGAGCGCATCGTCAACAAGGCGCTGGAAAAAGACCGCAAGCTGCGCTACCAGAACGCTGCGGACATGCGCACGGACTTGCAGAGATTGAAGCGCGACACGGAATCGGAACGACCACCAGCAGCGACGAGTGCAGTAGATGGTGCAGGCGGGAAGTTAGGATTGGGCTGGAAGGTGCTTGTCCCAGCTGCTCTTTTATTAGCGGCACTTGCCGTTGGTACTTACTTCTATTTCCACCGAACGTCAAAGCTCACGGACAAGGACACCATTGTCCTCGCTGATTTTACGAACACGACCGGCGACACGGTGTTTGATGGGACGCTGCGGCAGGGGCTGGCCATCCAGCTTGAGCAATCGCCCTTTCTGAAAATTATGGACGACGAGCAGGTGCAACAGGACCTGCGATTGATGAGCCTGCCTGCGGGGGGGCGCATTACAAATCAGATCGCGCATGACATCTGCGTGCGAGAAGGAGTTGCGGCTACGATAGACGGCTCCATCGAGAGCCTGGGTAAGGACTACGTCATCTCGCTCCAGGCAATCACGTGCCAGGGTGGCGCGACGCTGGCTCGGGAACAGATTCAAGCGGGCGACAAAGAGCACGTGTTGAACGCGTTGGGAACCGCCGCCACAGCCATGCGAGCCAAGCTGGGAGAGTCGCTCAACTCGATCCAGAAGTTGAATCGTCCGCTCGAACAAGCCACCACTCCATCGCTGGACGCTCTCCAGAACTACACCGCGGGTTATTCCGAGATGGGCCAGGGCCAATTTCTGGCCGCTGTCCCGTTGTTTGAGCGGGCCATTGCACTCGATCCAAATTTCGCGATGGCCTACTTCATGCTCGGCATCGCGTTCAACAATGCCGGGGACATAGAGCGCAGCCGGGAATACACACAAAAAACTTTCGGTTTGATCGACCGAGTTTCCGAGTTTGAGCGGGACAACATTGCGGCTACCTACTATTCGTATGATGGCCAGTCTGACAAAGCGATTGACGCATATCGGTTGGGTATCCAGAACTATCCCCGCTTTTGGGGATTCCATAACGACTTGAGTGTCGAGTACATAGACCTGGGGCAATTCGAAGAGGGGCTCAAGGAGGGCCAGGAAGCGACTGCGCTACAAGTGAACGTTGAACCTCCGTACCGGCGCCAACTGGACGCCTACATGTGCCTGGATCGGCTCGCCGAGGCGAAGCAATTAGCGGAGAAACTGCGGGCGCAGGGACTCGGCGGAGCGAGGATCCACCAGCGCTTCCTCGAAATCGCCTACGTCGAGGGCGACGATGCGGCTGCGGCGCGGGAGATTCAATGGTTCGCAGGCAAGCCGGAGGAGTACCTCAGCTTTGGCTTGCAGGCGGCCAATCAGAATGCTCTTGGCCAGCGTCGCGAGTCGAGCAAACTGTACCAGCGAGCCGCGGAGACAGCGCTGCGTCATGGGCTCCGGAACGCCGCCGCCGAATTTGAAGAGGCCGATGCGCGTGCCGACGCGCTGTCGGGTAATTGCCAGACCGTGCGGCGGCTGGGGCGTCCTGCGCTGGCACTGGCCATGTGCGGAGATGCGGCCCAAGCGGAGAAACTCGCCGGGGAGACTTCGAAGCTGTTTCCAAACGGAACCCTCTGGAATGCGGTACAGCTACCCGCGATTCGTGCTGCCGTCGCGCTCAAGCGCGATCAGCCCGCTAAAGCCGTGGAACTGCTGGCATCCGCCTCGCCGTACGAGCGTGCTTACCCCGAGGCGGTGTACCTGCGGGGCTTGGCTTACCTGGGTCTGCATGAAGGCGCTCAGGCAGCGGCTGAATTCGAAAAGATCCTGGATCACAAGGGCGCCAATTGGGGCAGTGCTTGGCAACACCCCTATTGGGGACAGTTCTACTCACTTTCCTATCTGGGCCTGGCACGCGCCTCCGCGCTTGCGGGCGACACGGCGAAAGCTGGAAAAACCTTCCAAGACTTCTTGGCACTGTGGAAGGACGCCGACCCCGACATCCCCATTTTCATCGCTGCGAAAGCGGAGTACGCGAAGTTGAAGTGATTCCGCCGTTGAGGATTGTGACGCCGGTGTGACGCAGAATCTGCCGACACTGCCAAAGTTGACATTATTGACAGTCAACGGGGATTCATTCCAAACAACTTGTTTGTTTGCAGTCCAGCCCGGACAATCCGGCTTACAGGCTCGCCCGCTACTTTTCAATGACTTGCGGACAGTTGGCTGGCCTCCTTAGTTTCAGAAACAATCCTATAAGATGTGTTTTGCCATCATCGGAAGGCCGGCCGGGGATGGGAATCATATCGCCTGTACGGTTCGGTCTTGTAGACCGCTCAGTGTTGTCGCAACTACTTCTTCGGCGTATCGCCAATGAGAGCCAAACGGGAAGTCTTGCAACGTGATTAGTAAGGATGCAGCGCCGTGAGCGGCAGTTAGCGCTATGGCGCTGATGGTGAAGGCATCGCCCCGCAGCACTTTCGCTTCAAGGCACGACTGCACGCACTTGAATAGCAGGCGGAAAGCCGGGTTGTTCTCTTGTATCTCCTGCCGAGTTTTCTTAACCACGGCGGGAGGTCGTGCCGTAATAAAAAGGATTCTGTACTCGGTCGGGTTCTCCTCGGCGAAAGCGATGTGATCCAACATTATTTTCCGGAGAGCACTCAGGGGTTCTCGCCGGCTCGTGCTTTCATGTCGCTTGGCCAGCTTCTCAAAGCCTTCCAAAGCGAGAGCTGTAAGCAGAGCCTGCTTGTCGGCGAAATAGGTGTATAGGGCCATCGGAGAGCACTGCATCCGCTGTGCGAGCTTGCGCAGGGTCAGACCCTCATATCCCTCTTCCTTGATTAAGTCCCGGGCTGCCGATAGGGTTTCGGCGCGCAGCTCAGATCGGTACCGCTCCCTCAATTTGCTTGCCATAGTTTTGTCCGCGAAAGCCTTGCATCCTTTTTCTCAGTATAGCATCTTATACGCGTACGGTAAAACGTTCACGTAATGATTCGGCGGGAATCAGCCGTGAATCGAGAAGGAGAACCAAAATGACGCAAATGGGAATCCACTTTCACCAGACGACCTCGCTAACGCCGGAGCAGTACATTGCTGGGCTCACCGACTTCGGGCCTGGCCGCTCGAAGCTGTTCGGCAACAGCGCCGACGAGTATTTGAAGGTCCATCATCTTGACCGATCAGAAGCCGACGTCACGGAAGGTTCGGGCGGCATCTGGGAACGCCTGCACTACGACTGGTCCAACCCAAACCACATCGTTCTTACCACGACTGACTCCAATGTGTGGGGAGGCGCATCCGGCCACACGTACAATTTCACGCGTCACCCCGACGGCACGACCGAAATTGACGTGGTCGTTGTACGAGAAGGCAAAAACCTCAAAGGACGCTTGCTTGGCCTCGTGCTCCGGACCATAGGTAGAAGCGTGTTAGAAAAGGCGTTTGTAAACTCGGTCAGGGCTATCGAAGCACGGAACAGTTCCGACTATCATCCGTCGCGGAGGGAGGTTCGCTCTGGGCAACAGCAAAAACCGTGAAACCGTCGTGACCTTGGACCTATTTCCAAGCGTGGGAAAGCGATGCGGCACTCACATTCAACAAGATCTATCTTTTGATTAAACTGAACGCACAGGAGGAATCACCATGTATCCTTTACGCAAACTACGGGAATCGGGTAAGCCCACACCCGCTCAGATCAGCGAGCTGCTTGCCGAAAACATCGTATTTAACAGCCCGATCCTGGTACGGCCGATCGTGGGGCGTGAAGCTATCGCAGCGATTTTCGCTCAGTCGAGTGCTACGCGCGGTTCCGGTACCTATACAGCTGAGTTTAAGCTCGATGAGCGCACCACCTTCTTGCGCTGGGTGGGGACCATGGACGGCCATAAGTTCGAGAGCTTGGAGGTTATCGTTGACAACGATCAGGGGCTAATTGTGGAGCGCACTATTGCCCTCCGGCCATATCCAGCTCTAAAACTTTTCCGCGACGCCATGTATGCATCGCTCAAGGACAAACTGCCGCCCGATGTTTGGGACTATCCAACGGCATAGAGAATCTGCGTATCGCAAAGAAGTGCTCGATGTTTCCGGCTTACATGGCTCGCCCGCTTCTTTTCAACAACTTTCAAAGGCTTTTGCACGAGATGTGTGAGGCACAGAAGGATCTTCTCCTCTGGCCACGTGGCTGTGGCGAGCGCGGCTACTTAATCTTGTCGTTAGCCAGACCGCCGTTGACGACTGGTTCTGTCTGCTCCTCCCCGGCTGAAGGTCCAGTGAGCCTCCCGCTAGCGTGCTGGCCCAGCACACTCTCGATGGTGGCGAACATCTCGTGGGTCCGAAGCGGTTTGGAAATGTAACCATCCATCCCAGCCGCTAGGCATCGTTCCTGGTCGCCCTTCAGCGCGTGCGCCGTCATCGCAATAATGGGAATACGCCTGGCAGATGCCTGTTCGGATTGCCGAATCGCTGCTGTAGCTTCGAATCCGTCCATCGGCCAACCGCGGGTCTTTCCTGATCAACTCCGCGAGGGCGAAACCGTCCATGTCGGGCATGTGGCCGTCCAAGAGAACCAGCGGGAAGGGACTTCCGGCATTCCTGGCATTCTCAAGAGCTTCCAGAGCTGCTTGAGCGCTGTCGACCGCCGTCGCGCGCACTCCCCAGCGACTCAACATTCCGATCACCACGCGACGGCTGGTAAAATTGTCATCCACGACAAGCACAGAGTAAGTCGAGTGCCTTTCCACGGAATTATTCACATTTGAAGGCTCACGAGCCGTTATGCCACTTGACTGTTTACGTACGAAGCCGGTTTATTCCGCTCCTGGCGCTTGCGGAGAACCTTAAGCTTGGGCGACTTCCGCAGAGAAACTCTGGCGTGAAACAGCCGCGCTTTGGTAGCGGCCGTGCTCATCCCGATTTTCTCCGCCGTTTCTTCCAAGGAGTATCCCTGCAATTGATTGATCTCCACGATTCGCTTGGCGACGGGACGAAGAGATGACAGCGCCTCTTGCAAGGCAAACTTGCGCTCCTGCGCCATGAACTGTTTTTCGGGGTCCTGGTTGGCGGTACGCACAGTTTGCGGCGCTGCCTCAACTTCAGCAATGGTCTCCAGGGGCACAGAGCGGGCATTCCGTCTTTTGCGTCGGAGCATCAGCGCGGAATTGATGCCGATGCGCGTCAGCCAAGTGGAAAACCGGGACCGGCCGTCGAAGTCCCCCAGGTGCAAGAAGGCGCTGAGCAAGCAATCTTGGAGCGCATCCTCGGCATCTTCCCAATTTTCGGTGATGCGGTAAATGATTTGAAGGACCTTCTTCGTGTGAGGCGCACAGAGTTGCTCGAAGTCGCCTTTCTCCCTGCTTGAGAAAAACGGAATCACACTCGCCCGGTTTGTGCGGCCCGGTGTCGTTCGTGTGAATTCCGAACTGCTCGTCACGGTCTCCAAAGGTCTCGCGAAGGTCGCCATTGTCCCCTCCTCAGTTCTTTTGTCACAAGCCAGTGTGACATGCGTCACATTGCGAGGCTAGTGTGGGCTTACTGATTGCCTGTGGAAACCCTAGATTGTGCGAAGAACTACTCCCTCATTTAGGGGATAACTTGCTAGTCCATTTCGCGAGGCAACGAAATGCTGTGGAAAGAAAGGTCAAGCCGACGGAAGGGGCAAACTCGCGGTGAGACAATGACGGCGTTTACCGAGCGTGAGAGGCTTTTCCGGGGGGAACGTTGAACACGCGCCGGCCAAATATCCGCGCATCCAGCGAATAAGCGCCGGGCCCCAGGAGGATGAGGGCAACTGCGTTGAACACAAAGGGGGCGACTACAGCCAGGTCATCGCCAACATAAAAGAAGCCAGCGATTGCAACCAGGCAGCTTATAGTCGAAATAATGGGCGTCAGCCAGCCCAGGCACAGCAGAATGGCGACAATCACTAAACCCGGAGATGCCCAGTGCCACAGAACGCCAAAGCGGTTCCTGAAGACGAGCACCATTGTCCCTGCAAGAGAGAGCCGCAAGAGCAACAGTGCAATCCCCGGTCCTCCTTGAGGGAACATCGAAAACAGTCGTTGCACATCTCCAAGCGTAGCCCCCGCCCAGGTCGCCGAATACCCCAAATCCGGGTATGCTCATCTCACTCTTTCGAGGGAGGTTTTACAGCGGCCTGGGAGATACCTTGATTGAGACAGCAGACAGTTTGGGGCTGCGAAGCAAACCCATATAGCTTGGAACGATGAAAAGATCGCTTCCTTTTCACGTTTGCCCAATTCTTTTATTCTCTGCCGGGGCTTGTCTACCGGCTAAGGCGCTGGATCCGTCTCTGCATATCTCTCAATACGGGCACACTACCTGGCGGGTTCAAGAAGGTTTCTTGCCAGGCCTGCCGGAGGCCGTCACGCAAACCACGGACGGTTATCTTTGGATCGGGACTTACGCCGGATTAGTTCGCTTCGATGGAGTGCGATTTGTTCCTTGGACCTCGCCGGATGGCAAGCAGCTTCCTGACTATCGGATCTACTCAGTTCTGGGCGCGAAAGACGGCAGCCTGTGGATCGGCACCGCAAATGGGCTTTCGCGCTGGAAAAACGGCGAGCTGACTAATTTCAGTGAGCCGGCTGGCAGAATCAATGGAATTGTCGAGGATCGCGACGGCAACGTCTGGATCGCGCGGTCAATGATCCCGGGCGGGGGCGCCGGTGGCGGTGCCCTCTGCCGGGTCACCGATGAACGCCCTCATTGCTACGGTGCAGCCGAAGGGATTCCTTTAACCGTGGGGATGCGGCTGGTGATCGATAGCTCAGGTGCTCTCTGGATCGGCGGACCCACGGGACTATGGAGTTGGAAATCCGGATCGGTGTCCGCCTTTTTCCAAAGGAAATTGAACCAGCAAGGAATGCTCGTTGGCGTGATCGCGCTGGGCGCTCAGGTCAACGGCGATATTTGGAGCAGTGTCGAGCAGCCTGGCGGCGGCTTGCAACTCCAGCACTTTTCTGGTGGCGTATGGCATACCTACCCATTGTCCGGCGCGAGCGCGAAAGATCAAGCCGTTACTGCGATATTTGAAGACTGTGATGGCGTGCTTTGGATCGGGACGGCACGGCATGGCATTTATCGCATTTTCCATGACGAGGTGGACCATTTTGCCAGCGCCGACGGTCTATCAAGCGATGCGGTTGCGAATTTTTTTCAAGATCGCGAAGGAACTCTTTGGGTGGCCACTTCCAAGGGCCTCGACAGCCTGCGCGATCTTCCGATTGCGACTTATTCGATTCGCGAGGGCTTGACCGCGGATAGTGTCAGCACCGTTCTTGCGTCGCACGACGGAAGCCTCTGGATTGGCAATTCGGGAGCAATCGATGTGCTCAAGAATAACAAGTTGACTGCGATACAGACGGATCAAGGGCTCCCAGGCCGTGATGTCACTACAATGTTCGAAGATCACTTGAGCCGGCTGTGGGCCGGTGTCGACAGTGGTCTGTATGTCAGCGTGCAAGGTGCGTTTCGTTCTGTTGTGAGACCCGATGGCTCTCGCCTGGGCGTTATTTATGCAATCACGGAAGACGCGGAGGGCAATGTCTGGATACGAGCAAAGCATTCTCTCTTTCGCATCCGCGACCTGAGGGTTGAACAGGAGGTTGACCTTTCTCAAGTGGCGGAGTCCTTTGCGCTGGCAGCGGATACCAAGGATGGAATTTGGCTCGGTTTTGTGAATGGCGATCTTGCCCGATACCGCCAAGACCAACTGGAAATGATCCCTGCGGATCGGAGCCTAAGCACGGCCAAAATTCGCAAACTCATTCCCGACCCCGACGGCTCCGTCTGGAGCGTCACAGAGAAAGGGCTGGTGTGGTGGAGAGCGGGACACCGCGCCATCCTAACCACTCGAAACGGTCTTCCATGCAATGAGCTCTACACCCTCGTCATAGATGACGAAAACAATTTCTGGCTTTTTTCGCGGTGTGGAATCATCGCCATCACGAATGATGAGATGCAGGCGTGGCTGAAGCAAGCCAGCAAGATCGTCAAAGTAAAAACCTTTGACGTTTTCGACGGAGCTCAGCCCGGTTTGACTCCGCTACAGCCGCAAAGTACGCGCTCCGCCGATGGCCGCATCTGGTTTGCGAACGACAGTGTCCTTCAAATGCTCGAGCCAAAGCGGTTGCACGAGAATGTGCTGCCTCCTTCGGTGCTTCTCGACGGGATCGTCGCAGACGGGAAAACTTATCAGGCGCAGGATAGGACCAATCTTCCCGCACTCATCAAGAATCTGGAAATCGACTACACGGCGCCAAGCTTTGTCGCTCCGCAAAAGGTTCTTTTTCGCTACAAGCTGGAAGGTCACGACCGCGACTGGCAGGACCCGCAGACCCGCCGCCAAGCCTTCTACAGCGATCTTTCTCCAGGCAAGTATAAGTTCCGTGTGATTGCCTGCAATAACGATGGAGTTTGGAACGAATCTGGCGCGGCGGTCGGATTCACGGTCTTGCCTGCTTTTTACCAAACGTCATCTTTCATCGTGGTCTGCGTGGCTGCTCTCCTGGGTGTTGCCTGGTTTCTGTATCTGCTTCGCATGCGGCAGGTCGTCGCCCGGGTCCGTGAGAGGATGCAAGAGCGGCTTGGCGAGCGCGAACGCATCGCGCGCGATTTGCACGATACCCTTCTTCAGAGCGTCCAGGGCCTCATCCTCCGCTTTCATGCCGTCGCGAAGCAGATTTCGGAACACGAACAAGCACGCAAGGCCATGGAGCAAGCGCTCGACCGCGCCGACGAAGTCATGGTGGAAGGACGGGATCGGGTTCGAAACCTCCGCGGCATCAGCGACTCTGCCGGTGACTTGGCCGAAGCTTTGCGGAGCCTCGGCGAGCAATTGGCATCGGAAGGCGCCACTGCTTTCCGAGTTGTGGTCGAGGGCAAGCCCGGCAAATTGCACCCCATTATCCGGGAGGAAGCTTTTTCTATCGGACGCGAAGCTCTTGTCAATGCTTTTCGCCACGCGCAAAGTCAGCAGATTGAAGTTGAAATTAGCTATGAACCCAGGCAACTGCGGCTACGTATCCGGGATGACGGCTGCGGAATCGATGCGGATATCCTCGAAGCGGGCGGCCGGCAAGACCATTGGGGCCTTCAGGGGATGCGAGAGCGCGCCCGCAAGATCAGTGCCCAGTTGGAAATCTGGAGCCGGGCGGGCACAGGAACGGAAATAGAGTTGCGAGTTCCCGCTTCCACCGCTCATGCCGCCTCCGCAACAAGACCTATCTGGCGTTTTTTCAGTCGTGTCGTTGGCCGAGGCTGGTGAACAATGTCCCCATCAAACCGTATCCGAATCCTCACTGTGGATGACCATCCGATGCTTCGTGAGGGAATAGCGGCAGTTCTGCAAGGCGAACCGGACATGGTCCTGGTTGCCGAAGCCAGCAACGGGCATGAGGCGCTCGAACAGTTCCGGACTCATCGTCCCGACATCACTTTGATGGACCTGCAGATGCCGGGGATGAATGGTATCGATGCAATCGTGGCGATTCGCGAAAACTACCCGGGCGCCCGCATTGTTGTTCTGACCACCTATAGCGGTGACACGCAGGCGATGCGTGCTTTCAAAGCCGGCGCTTCCGGATACCTGCTGAAAAGCATGTTGAGAAAGGAACTTCTCGAAACGATTCGCAGCGTGCACGCCGGTAAGAAACGAATCCCCCCGGAAATCGCCGTGGAAATCGCGGAGCATCACACCGACGACGCGCTCACCGAGCGCGAGGTCGAGGTATTGCGGCAGGTGGCCTGCGGAAATTCCAACAAAATCGTTGCCGATCGCCTTGCCATCTCCGAAGAAACTGTCAAGGCTCACATGCGAAACATTCTGTCCAAGCTGGGAGCCAACGATCGCACTCATGCTGTGACGATTGCCTTAAAGCGCGGCATCATTGAAATCTAGCCACAGGCATGAATCAACGGGCATTGGAGAAAGCCGCGGTCACTGCTCCCATGCACTGAGCTGATAGGAAAGAGACTCAGCAATCCCAGAGATTCTTGTGGGAGTCTCTGAAATACTCGTCGTGGCTGAGTACGTCAATTCGATTGGAACCCTTGCGCAGAACTGCCACCTCGTTTTTGCCGAGTACGCCGGCTAGTCGAGCACAGCGACTCTTAACGGCGTTCACGGCAGCTCTGCGGGTCAAGCCGGAAGCCGGGAAACGATTGGAAAGCTCGCGAAGGGCCGCTGCCTCCGCTGCCGTAAGATTTACGCTTCTAATTGGCATATGCAAATGTCCCTTTCAGAGGACGGACAGATTGTCTCCCACTCTATTGACGAAGGCAACCGCACACCTCGACAACGATCCTAGAATTACGCGCGGGAACCCGAGCGGGCGGCGATGAAAGAATCGAGAGCCTGCAGGGAATCCATGCAAGGCTCGTAGCGGAAGATTTTTTTCAGGCGCGTATTATCCCCGACCCAGGGATAACGAATCATATCGAGCATTCCAGCCGGAAACGGCGCACAGCGAAAAGCCCACAGGATAGCCGCCAATGGATAAATGAGCGCCGCCGGAAGGGCTAGCGGCTTTTTGCCGACAGCCCGCACCATCTCGCTGTAGCGGATGGTGCGATCCCCTGCGACGTTGAAAATTCCGCACAGATCGGACTTCAAAGCCTGATAAAGCACTTCGGCCATGTCCGTTTCAGAAACGAATTGCATGGGAGGGTCTGCGCCAGCAACCTGAAACATCCAGGGGAACGACCGCCAGGGCCACTCCAGCATTTCCGCTACGATGTTTTTCGTATTCGGCCCTAGGACAATGGAGGGCCGCAAGATCATGACTTGAATTTCGGGATGCTTCGCCATGAATTCTTGCGCGATGCGGTCCACTTCCGCTTTGTGTTTGGAATAGAGATAGAGCGGCGTTCCCGTGACGGGAGATTCTTCGGCAATGAAGGGAGGTTCAGAAGGATTTGCCGGATTGACATACGCGGTTGCGCTGCTGGCATGAATCACCCTCTTCACCCCCGCGGCTGCGGCGGAGTGGAAGAAGTTTTGTGAGCCCTCCACATCCACCTGACGATGCCTGTGAAGGTCATGAATGGGATTGAACTGCCAAGCCAGGTGCAGGGCAGTGTTGATTGCGTGGGATTGAAAGAGATTGGTCAGCTTTTCCTGGGGTGAAGTCAAATCGAACTGAAGAAAAGTGGCCGGGCATTGTACAGCAGCCTGCCGAGGCCGGATGTCGAGTCCCAGAATCATTTCGACGTCTGGATCGGAACCAAGACGTTTGATCAACTGCTGGGCCAAATAGCCACTACTACCAGTGATCGCTATTCGCAGTTTCATTTGTTCGCCTCCTGCGATCAGCCAGAGCGCGACGCTGGCGAAACAAGTAAATATTCTCGCGGCCAGTTAGCAAGGGCTACGGTTGGAGTCACAGGCGGGAGTGACTTCAGTCACAGATTCATCGCGGAAGTATGGAGTACTAATGTTCTGGGCTCACAAGTAGCTCCCAAGAGATTGTGCGAGACATGGAGATGAAAAATCCGGTCCGCCGCGCCAGCATGTCCCCGGTAGACGCCGCTTTTCTCTATCTGGAACGCAAAGAAATTCCGCTGCATATTGCGAGCGTTTGCATTTTTGATGGTCCCATTCCATTTCAAGAGTTCGTTGCGAGCATAGACGCAAAATTGCATCTAGTACCCCGTTATCTGCAGATCCCAGTGGTCCCGGCCTGGAGCCTGGGCTTTCCCACTTGGGAATACGATCCGCACTTCGACATCCGCCGGCACATTTTTCAGGTACGACTCAAGCTCCCCGGCGGAGACGGGGAATTGCAGGCGTTGGCCGGGCGCATTCTCAGCGAAGTGATGGACCGCAGCAAACCGTTGTGGGACATGCACGTCGTTGATGGACTGAAAGACGGGCGCGGAGCCATCATTCTGCGAGTGCATCACGCGGTAGCGGATGGGATCTCCGGCATGGAGTTGATGAAAGTGATGTTTGACTCCGTGCCAGACGCGAAATATGGCGCGCCTGAACCGCGCCCCCGGCCGCGACGACGCAAAGTTGCGCAACGCACCCTCGGTGAAGAGATTCTGGAAACAGTCAATAGCACGTTGGGAGGCTTGTTCGCGTTCGAAGCGGGGTTGCTGGGCTTCGCGGAAGCCTTTCTCCACGGGAAGGTTCAGGGTGACGCAAAGGGCCAGAGCTACGTTAAGGAGCTTCTGAATGTGCTGCCGGAGTTTGCGGCTTCGGTCGAGAGACTTCCTTTCAACAAACCGTGCACCGGCGAGCGGAAGTTCTGCTGGACCGAGTTCAACATCAAGGATATACAAGCGGTGCGCGAAGCGGCTGGCGGCACGGTCAACGATGTGATCCTGACGGTGCTGACACGCGCGCTGGCACACTACGTGAAGCTGCATGGAGAATCCGTAGTCAACCGCTACGTGCGCATCGTCTGTCCGGTAAATCTCAGGGTGAGGGGCCACGACGGAGACTTGGGCAACCAAATCTCATTCTTGCCGGTAGCGCTGCCAATGGACGCGCATGGTCCCATCCGCATGCTGCAGGCGGTGGCAGCGAGAACCGAGGCGATGAAGAGGTCTGGGGCGGCCGGACTCGTGGGGCTGGCGGCGAAATGGATCGCAGCCGCGCCGCCGCCGCTGCAAGCCCTCTTCTGGCGAGGAATTCCGGACGTCATCCTGCCGGTGCCCCTGTTCAACTTGATCTGCACGAACGTGATTGGATCGCCCACGCCACTGTATGCGGTCGGAAGGCGGATGATAGCGGCTTATCCGCAAGTGCCAACTGGCTACGATTTGGGCGTAGGATGCGCGGTGCACAGTTACGAAGGGAAGCTCTTCTTCGGGCTTATTGCCGATGCGCACGCCGCCCCTGACGTAGATCGTCTTCGCGACTTCCTCGATATGTCCTTTGATGAGCTGAGGCGGTCTGCTGCAACGAAGAGGGCGCGGAAGGTAGGAAAAGTAAGGCCCGCGGCACCAGTTCAGGAACAGAAGCCGGTCGAGCCTGCGCAGGCCGCCGTTCCTGAATCCACGAACGCAGAGACGCAAGGGGCGAATCATCCAGTGCCGGCGGCGGTGCACGCGCAGGAAGCTGCATAAAGCAAAACGCATAGTCAGGAATGGGCTCAGAAGCTCCAGCGGGACCCGAATTTGCGGCTAGAACTCGTTTCCCTGAGCAGCGAAACACTGCCGAGATAGAAGAATCGGTGGACTCGGCGGAGGAGCAGCAACTAAGGTTCGCAGCAGGCCGTCCGATTCCGTCCACCAGCCGTAAAAGACCTCACCATCTGTGGTGCGAACGTGGAGATGCTCCCAATCGTTGGCCGCTGATGAGGAACGATCCGAAAAAGAGGGCTGTTGCTCGGAGGAGTTTAGCGGGAAGCCCCGAATCCTTGGCGTGCCCGAGAAGCCTACAATCACGCTGCGCGTGTCTCTCCGAAGGCCCTCGCGAACAGCCTTGAGGGTGCTCTCCTTGGCGCTCCAGAACAAAGCCAGAAGAGCGTGGCGGTCTTCCGCGGTGGCGTTTTCAATCAAGGCTTGCTCTTCTGGCGCAAAGTAATCAGCGGCAAAGGCATCAGTGCGAGGCTCAATCCATTCCAGATCACATCCCATTGCCACACGAGAGCGCACTACTGCACAGGCTCCTACGGCAGCGCGGTGGCTGAGCGAAAGAGTCACTTCGGCGGGCTGATTTCTTACAAAGGCTTCGGGAGCGCCGGAAGGCGACGCGCGAATCTCGATTTCTCTCAAAGCCTGCGGTTCCGTGGAAAGGCCAAGGCACATTGCAAGAGCATTTTTCGCGGTCCAGCGCCCCAGCAACCAGTCCGCGCGGCGGTTGGGGAAACGCAGCCCAGACAAGAATCGAGCTTCGTTGACGCCGAGCCAATTGTCAGCGCTAGGCGCGTCGGACTGCGTTTGCTCGAACCAATACACGTCCATCAGAAATTCCTTGGTCAGGCGTGCGCTGCCATTGCCGCAGCGGCCGCTTGAGATTCGTCCTCCGGCGGCCTGAATTCCACTTGTTTTTTCTCGCCGGTCAAGCCACTTTCCACAGCAGCGACGAGGAAAGGACGCAGATTCGCAGGCGGCAGGATCTGATGGAGCGCGCCGACTTTCAGGGCTCGATGCACGCTGTGAATGCGGTCAAATTCAGCGGCTACTTCGCCGAGCTTCTCGGAGTGAAGAACTTTGAAGAGTTCATCCCATTCCTTCCGCAGACGGAGCTTCTCCGTGCTGTCTGCCTCCATCATGGCTTTTGTCAGGGCTTGAAGACGCGGGTCTTTGCGGGTCCGCGATTCCACTTCTCCTGCAAAAACCACTGCAGCTGCCGGCGCGCCACCAATCACAGATGCATAGGCTCCTTCGAGGGCCGCCACTTGGAGCTGTTCATTGAGCGCCCGCGAGAACACCACATACGCGCCGCCGTGATAGCGAGAGATCACGCAGAAAATCATCGGGCCTTTGAAGTTGACGACGGCTCTGCCGATTTCCGCGCCGTACTCCAACTGCAGTTTGCGCATGGATTCCGGGGAGCCATCGAAGCCGGAGAGGTTGGCAAGAATCACAACGGGCCGATTGTTGCTTGCGGCGTTGATGGCGCGGGCTACTTTCTTAGAGGAGAGCGGAAAGAGCGTGCCCGCATACCATTGTTCCGGGCCGTCAGCGGGGATGAAGCCGAGGCGAGGAACCGGGCGAGATTCGATGCCGATGAGGCATACCGGGTAGCCGCCGAGATGAGCGTCCCACACGACGGCGGTTTCCGCGGCGCGCATGCCGGGCCAACGCTCCAACGGGGGATGGTCCTGATCAACGACGGCCATCATCACCGTGCGAATGTCAAAGGATTTCTTTCGGCCGGGGTTGGTGTCATCGGAAAAAATGTCACCAACGAATTCAAAACCGTCGCCACGATTCCCACCATGAGGGAAAAGTTGCACGTTGCGGTCGATGGGGTCGCTGGTGCAAGCACGGCGAGGGAATCGCTCGCCGGGGGCCGCGTAAGTGTGATCGTAATAGCGAAACAGAATGTGGCAAGCTTCATTGATGTCCTTCGCCCAGTACTGCGCCTGGCCGTTAAGACCCATGATGCGGTCGTAGCCGCCGATTCCCTGGTTGTCTTCGGCGGAGACGCTGCCGGAATAGTCCAAGGCGCGCTTGCCGGTGAGGACCATTGCGGATTGCGGCGTCATAATCAGAATTCCGCGGGTGTGCATCAACATGGTGGCTTCCGCATTCCAGTATGGCTGGGCGCCCACGTTGATTCCGTTGATGAGCAAATTCACTTCGCCACCGGCTTGCGTGAACTCAATCAAACGGCGGAGGACGCGAGCAATCCAGTCCATGTTCTCCACGCCGCTTTCCATGGAGATTTTTGCGCCGGCGGAGATGGGGAACCATTCCAGAGGCACGCCCATGTGCTGGGCCAAGTCGAGAGCTGCGATGATGCGCCGGCACTCGGGTTCCGCGATGGAGCCAAGTTCCTTGCTCGGGTCCCCCATCAGGAGAACGCGAGTCATCCCTTCGGGATAGCGGAGTGTGAAGTTACGGATGACGCCGACGATGACGTTGGCTTTGTTCTGGCCATACGGACGCTCGACTGGGGCGAGCCGGCCATCCGAATTGAGATCGTGCTCGACAAAATCACCAGGAGGGAATTCCGCGCGGGCGTCTTCCGGAGCCGGGGTGAGCATATTGATGATTTCGTATGGATAGATTAGGCCCCGCTGGCGCATGCGAATGACCTTCTGCTCGTATTCTGCGAGCGGTTTGAGCGGAAACATTTTGTTGGCGGGCCGGAAGGTAATCAGGAAGCCAGAACCAGCCGGGCTGGAGATGCGCACGACCATATCGCGGAGCTCTCCGGTCTTGGGGTTGGGAATGCGGGCGCGCAAGACCACTTGTTCCAAACCCAAGCCCTCGGTGGCGGGTGCCAGTCGGTGAACGATGTCGTGGAATTCTTCGGGTTTGACGTGCAGAGGGGGCCAAACATACAAGAGCACGCGATTCCAATAGAGACGTTCGTTGGACGGACGACGGGATTGATAGAGGCGAATGCCGGCCAGCGCTTCCATGAACATCCGTTCGAGGTGGGGCAATTGCACGATGCGGCCGGACGGATCGCACTCGGGAGTTAGGTCACGGACTTCTGCAATGGCAAAAAGCCGCTGGTCTTTGGGGTTCTCCCGTGCCACCGCGTGAAAGAGATAAACATCTTCCACCGATGGCAAGCGCTCCATCTTGAAATTGCTGAAGCGCCACAGGTGCAGGCGCTGGCCCATCATCGGGTGAAAGCCGCGGTAGAATTTTTCCTCCTCATAACCATTGCTGCCGAGGCTGTAAGTGAAATGGAGCATTCCGCCCATGCCCGGGCCACGGCCTGGGCCGGCTAGTGCAACGACGATCCGCCGGATCGGGCGAGGAAATCTGGCAGCATTGAGTTTTTGACCCAATTCCTGCGCGGTAGCGTCTGGATCGCTGACTAGGCCGGGATGCCAGACGTAGAAATCGATGACCACATCATGGTCAGGGGCTACTTGCTCCAGTAACGGGAAGAGGGCACGTGCAGTTTCCAGGATCTCCGTTGAATCTGCGTGCGTGGTGAAAAGATGGACGCGCTTTGCTTCCTCATCGTATTCCGAGGAAAGACAGCGTTGTCCATTAACACCGATAGTGCGGACGTCGTACAACGTTTGAGTGCGGTAGTACCTGCGAGTGAGGATTTCCAGCATCAGTTGGCGAAGCGACGGATCGGCGGTCGCAAACCTGGAGGAGAACAAGGTAACCAAAGGCTGCGGACATTCCACAAGCGCGCGAATGGTTTCGTTGCGGTCATGCGCTTCCGGGTCGGCGGCGAGATGAGCGAGTTGTTCTTCGGCGCGCGTGTAAACTTCTTTTCGCGCTTTCTCAAAGAGAGGCTGGTCAAATAGCCGATAACGAAGTTCGCGGGCGAGGTCGCTGACGGCGGGAAAGCTGCTGCGCGTCAGCAAGACGATGCGGTCAAGGAGGGACCGGAAGGAATCTTCCGATTGTGCCTTCCTAGGCTCCACGCGCTCCAACCTCCGTTCGAGAACCGCGAGGATGAGCGAAACCTGCTGCTCCACTCGTTGATGGGACTTGTAAATCCAGAAGAGGCTTTCTTCCAGATCCGGCGAGGGCTCCAGTGTTTTCACGTCGTAGTGAGCCAGCGCGCGACTCAGCGCATTGACGAAAGATTGCGGAAGCCCTTCGCCGCGGGTCTCAAGCATTCGCAGATAGGAAAATAGATACGATTCCGAGCTCGGAGATTCTCCCGCATTTGGATCTTTGATATCCGGCTCGCGGTGAAACAGAGAATTGATGTCCACGAAGATGTGGAGGATTTCGTCTTCGGACTCGCGAAGTTCCTCGTTGTCGCCCGTGAGCGCACAAGCGCCGCGCCATTCTGCGAGAAGCTGTGAGGCGCGTCCTGGGTCAACGTCAAAACCGAGCATCAGTTGGCGCAATTCCTTCGAGTACTGGCGGCACAGGGAATGCGGTTCCTCGTTCACGGAGTTGGAGGTGGGCGAGGGCCTGAAAGCCACGCGCCCCGCTCCCGAGGGAGCGTCATTGCTGCTGAGGGGCTCGAGCTGCACGAGCGGCGCACCTGTGTCGACCTGCACGTTGGGGATGGTCAGCAACTCGCGGACTTTCCCCGCAAACGGAGCGACGACCTGCATCTCCATCTTCATCGCTTCAAGGACGACTAGACGATCTCCCGGGGACACGGTGTCTCCGGGTTCCACGGCAAGTGAGACCACCACAGCAGGGGCAGGTGCGTAAACCATGCCTCCGTCGTCACGGCTAACGCGGTGGGCGACCCCGTTCACTTCAATCAGAAAGCTGAGCCCCTGAACTATCGAGACAATGTTGAAACGCATTCCGAAGCAATTGAGCCAATACTCAAATTGACCGAGGCGGCTGCTTTGAACGTCGATCTGGGAGTCCTCCGTTTCCACGCGGTATTGTTGCGTTCCCAGCTGATAAACCTTCAGCCGATAAGACTGTCCTCGATGACGGAGGGCGATGTTTGCGCCAACCTCGTTGCGCACCTGGGGGCGCCCGCGAACGGCGGAGGCGTAAAACTGTTTTTGTTGCACCGCAAGCTCGGCATCGTAACTGGCGATGGCAGCCTGGAGCAAAGCCACATCCGCGTGCTGTCTCGAGACGTGCTCGTCCTTGGCCACTAGCCGCTCCATCCAGCCAACATCCACGCTGGCCTTTTGCACTTCGGGGCGATTCAGAAGTTCCAAGAGAAACGATTTGTTGCTCACGCCGCCTTTGATAACAACGACGCTTTCGCGAAGCGCTCTCCGCAGTCGGGACAGGGCTTCTTCTCGATTCCGGCCGCAAGCGATGATTTTCGCGATCATAGAGTCGAACTCAGCCGGGACCGAATCACCCTCGGCTACGCCGGTGTCGACGCGCACGCCCGGGCCAGCTTGTATCCTGAACCGCTCGATCACACCGGGGGCCGGAGCAAATCCGTTGTCCGGATCTTCCGCGTTGAGCCTCACCTCGATGGCGTGTCCAACGGCTTGCGGCGCTTCTCCGACGAGACGGCCGCCGCGTGAGACATGAATCTGGAGTTTGACGAGGTCGAGACCGGTAGTGCACTCAGTCACGGGGTGCTCGACCTGGAGACGTGTGTTCATTTCCATGAACAAGAAGCGCTGCGTATCCGGTTCGTACAAGAATTCCACGGTGCCCGCGTTGTGATAGCCTGCGGCTCGGCTCAAGCGCACTGCTGCATCGCGCAAAGCTTGATCCTGCTCGGGGCTGAGTGCAGGGGAAGGGGCCTCCTCGAGGATTTTCTGGTGGCGCCGCTGAATAGTGCAATCGCGTACGCCGACTGCCCAAGTGGTGCCATAGTGGTCGGCGATGATTTGCACCTCGACGTGCCGCGCGTTGGAAACGAGTTCCTCCATGAATACGGTGGGGTCTCCAAAAGCCTTGTGGGTTTCGGCCCGCGCGCTCTCGAATGCTTTGGGGAGTTGGCTCGCGGAGTTCACGCGGCGGATTCCACGACCACCTCCGCCCGCAGTAGCCTTGATTAGAAGGGGATAACCCAGGCGTTCGCCATGGACCAGAGCGTCCTCTAGAGTTTCTACAGCTCCGCCGCTCCAAGGGGTGATTGGGATTTGCGCTTCCTCGGCAAGCAGTTTCGAGGAAATCTTGTCTCCAAGGCGGCGCATGACATCGCCGTCGGGGCCGATGAATACGATTCCAAGATCACGACACAGGTCTGCGAACGCCGCATGTTCTGCTACAAAGCCCCATCCGACCCAAACCGCGTCCGCTCGTGCGGCTCCGAGCGCCCGGGCAAGCTGGTCATAATCGACGTAACTGCATTTTGGTTGTTGCGTGGCTGCATCCATGCAGTGAGCAGCGCCAAGGCAAACGGACTCTTCGGCTTCGCGGACAAACATGGCATTCCGGTCGGGCTCGGTGAACAGAGCGATCGTACGAAGCGAAGTGCCGTGCTCATGATTGAACTCGCGCACCGCGTGGATGAAACGCATCGCGGCTTCACCACGGTTTACGATTGCCACACGCTGAAATTCGTGGTTCATATTGCCCCCTGTTTTGCGGGCCATCGCCCCCGGCGAGAGGCTCTTTTACGCGGGAACGGCTTGCAACGCACTGAGCGGCTCGGCATCTACACGATTGGGGAGCGCAATAGTGCGGTAGCCGCTCAGATACAAGTATTGATTTCCCGCTTTGTCCAATATCTCGGCGCCAAAATTCTCCGCGTCGGCATGCGGAGTGACCACGGCGTACAGCTCCTCTGGAACGCTCTCGAATCCGCGCAACAACGCCACTTCCCTGATGTAGTGCGGCAGTCCGAGCCGACCCAAAGTGCTCATTTCCCACAGTCCGGCTGTCTGGAAACAAAGCTCAACCAGTCTTGGAGCAATGGAAGTGGGCAGTTCGGAGGGAACATGATTGTCGGGCAGGCCCTTTGCAAACTGGCCTACGATTCGCTCCCCGTCCCGCCAGGCGCGCGCAAGCACCTGGTAGGCGGGACCATGGAAATAGAGATGATAAATGTTGGCGGCTTCGATGATGGAGTCGGCTGGCGCACTCAGCGCCGGCGAAATACGCGCAGGCTGCGATTGTCTGGTCAGGCGCACGCGAGCAGTGAAATGAGTCGTGACTTGCGGTTCACTTTGGTTCGGGAATGTTCGTGAACCTGTCAAGCGGCAATCTGCCACGACTGCTTCGCCATCCGCATGAAGCATGGCGTGGATCGTTAGTGTGCGCGGCTCGTTCCGGTAAAACTTGAAGGGAGCCAGGAAGTTCACGTCCTCGACAGACGTGATATGCCAGCCCGGGAGCATCAACGAGGCTGCTTCGGCAAATGCCTCGATGCCCATGACCCCCGGAAGCACAGGTGTGCCTTCAATCTGATGATCATGTAAGAAAGGCTGAGTCTTTGGGTCCAGCGTAGTTTCAATAGTGAGGCCCTGATAGAGGTTCATGCCTGCGATCGCACCAATCATCGGTCCGCGGGAGAGGGCAGGTTCGAACGGAGAAGCCTGGGCGGCGATGCTGTCCAGTCCCCCGTTGACATCCCATTCGTTCATCATGATTCCGAGGCGCTGGGCGATGACAACTTCTCCGCGAGTTCCACCAGCCGTCAGTTCACGACGAATCAGCGGGATGCCCGCTTCGGGCGGCAACATATCAATGCCGGCGAGTTCCATCATTTTGGGAATGGAGCCGCGTGTGGCCATGCCGATTCCGCCCCACGCTGTCCAGTCAATCGCAATGGCACGGGTGGCAGGGCGAGTCGTTCGCATGCTGGAGGTTAATTTGCACAACAGATCATTGGCGGAGCTGTAGTCGGATTGTCCTGCGTTACCGAAACGGCCGGCGACGGAGCTGAACGCGACGGTAGCGCCGAGAGGCATGTCGCCGATGGCGTGCAGCAGATTGAACCAGCCGTCAGCCTTCACGTCAAAGACGAGATCGAATTCGCGCTGGTCTTTGTCCGGCAGGAAGTGACTTCTCTCAATGCCTGCGGCGTGCAATAGCACGTCGATGTGGCCGCTGCGCTCGCGAACTTGGTTGATGACATTGGCTACTGCATTAGAGTTGGTGAGATTAACGCTGAAGTAATGAGCCGTGCCACCGGCGGCGGCAACAGCATCAATTGCAGTGCGGGCCGCGAGAGCCCGTTCGAGGGCTGCTAATTCCTTTTCAACTAAAGCTGGTGTTGCGCGTTCGCCGCGTGCCTGGATGCGGGCAAACAAGTCGCGCTTGAGGCCTTCTTTGTCGCTCACAAAACGGGCGAGGTCGGGATCATCGTGTTTGGGCTCCGGCACCAAGTCCAGCAGGTAAAACGTGCCGCCCGAAGCAGTGGCCAGATCCGCCGTGATGGCGGAGACGATGCTTCCCGCTGCGCCGGTGATCAGAAAGACAGAATCCTCGTTGAGTGTCATCCCAGGCTCGCCATCGGCCGCCGGCTTTTCGTGGAGCCCAACGGTCCAGCGCAGCCCGTTCTTGTAACCGATCTCGACTGCACCTGGGTCGCGGAGCGTTTCTTCGATCAACCGTTCTGCAATTTCCGGCGGCTGCGATTCCGACGCGAAATCGACTGCCTTCACCAGGGCCTCAGCCTTCTCGCGCTTGTAGGTTTTGGTGAAGCCGGTCACCGCACCGCCAAGCGGGGTGACTGCTCCCTCATCGTCATACCCATGTTGTCCACCGAGGCGAGTTGCAGACACCAGGAACGTGCCCGGCGCACTGATCTGGTCATACAGAACCCGCATCGTGGTGTAGAGCGACTTCACGCGGACTCGCAGGGCTTCATGCCAGGCGGGCAAGTCCATCTCCGCGAGCTTCTGTTCGGCATCGAGCGCTGGCAGCCAGTAGATTCCGTGGATGGGGCCATCGCTCTTCCAATTTTGGAGGTGAGTGGCTTGCGTCTCCGCGCTCCACTCTGTTTCCATTCGCAGAACTTTCACGTCCTTCGACTCGAGTCGCTCGGCCAACGCCACCGCGACTCCCTGCTTATCTGGCATGAGGATCACGCGCCGCGTGGCTCCGAGTGTTGCTCCAGTCGGCTTGCATAGATTTAACGGAGGACGCAGGCTCGGCACGGGGACGCGGCGAGGAATCGCGTTCGCGGCCTCGAAAGGCAGAGGAACAGGCCGCGCAGGCTTGAGTGATTTTGAAGCCGATGTTTCAGCTGCGGCTGAAGCCTTCTTTTCCGGAGGTTCACTCTCTGTCGGAATACTTGCCGGACTTGGAGTGGCGGGGGCCGGTTGACCCGGGAGTCGGTCCTTCGCAAATTGAATTACGCGTGCCAGGGTAGGGAAGTCACGCAGCTTGAGATTTTCGTCGCGGGGAATATTGAAAGCTGCCCGCACAGACGCGAACATCTCTGCCTGTTTGACGGTATCAATCCCGAGGTCCGCCTCGAGATCGAGATCCAAATCGAGCATATCTTTGGGATACCCGGTCTTCTCGGCGACAATCTCCAGCACTTTCTCTTTGACTGAGTCTTCGGTCGTAGCTGGCGCGATGACGGGTTGCGGCTGCGGAGCCGGTGTTGCCTTTGCCGCTGGAGCTGGCGCAGAAGTAGGAGTTAAGTCCGGCCGCTTCTCATGAACGAACCGGATGACGTGAGCCAACGTTGGGTAATCGCGAAGCTTGCGATTTTCATCGCGTGGAATGTTGTAGATTTCGCGAATGGCAGCGAACATTTCCGCTTGCTTGACGGTGTCAATTCCCAAATCCGCTTCGAGGTCCAGATCCAAGTCCAGCATTTCGCGCGGGTAGCCGGTCTTTTCCACGACCATCGCCAGAATCCGATCTTTCACCGCGTCCGATGTTTCGGCTTCCGCTACCGGGGCGCTTGGCGCGGTCTCGATTGGCTTGGTTTCTTCTTTCTTTGATTCTGGTGCGGCAGTGACAGGCGGCGCTGCTGCCAAATCAGGCCGCTTGTCATATACGAAGCGGATAACGTGGGCCAGGGTGGGAAAATCGCGCAGCCTGAGGTTTTCGTCCCGCGGAATCTTATACGCCTCACGGATCGCTGCGAAGACTTCCGCTTGCTTAACCGTGTCCACGCCCAAATCGGCTTCAAGGTCCAAGTCGAGATCGAGCATGTCCGATGGATAGCCGGTCTTCTCGGCAACCAGCGCCAGGACGCGCTCCTTCACCGGATCGGCCTGTGGCTGAGCCGTTGGAATCGGAGGAGGTGCGGAGGTCGTTGCGGGCACGGTAGTGGTGACGGCTGCCTCTGCACTGAGCACCCGACTGACGTTGGGCAACGGCGCGGTCGCGGTGACCGTTGTCGCTGCCTGAGCAGGCTGGATTTCAGGAGCGGGCTTCGGCGTCGGAGCCTTTTCGCGTGCGGGAGCCGCTTCCGCCGGGCGCGCTGCCGGTCCCTTATCCCGAATGCGCAGCGTGTGGCGGACGACTTCGAGTTCTGCAGTGGACCGGCTCGCCATGCGGCTCAGCCAGCTATTCCAAGCTGCCGCGTCCACAATCCGATAGGCGTAGCCCAATGCGTTTGGATTTGGCCGGACTCCGTTGGTTGTCGGGAGCCAATGGAGAAGCGTCATGCTGATTTGCGAGCCAAACCCGGCTCCAAGGCGCAAAGCGTATTCGACCGGATACGCGCCGCCTTTGGACAAATTCAGCGCGCCCAGCTCCGGATCCACTTCTTTGAAGTTTGCGACCGGCGGGACGATTCCCGTCTCGAGGGCTTTCACTGCAACAACGTCCTCGATGCCCGTGGCCATGGCATGCCCAGTGAAGCCCTTGGTATTGGCGATCACGACCCGGTCTGCGGCGTCGCCAAAGACGCGGCGCAATGCGAAGATTTCGGCGGAAGCGCTGCCACCGCGCGCGGGCGTATACGTCTCGTGAGAGACGAATACCGTTCGTGGCGCGATATGCTGGCGTGAAATACCGCTTTGCGCTTCCGCTTGCGAGACGAGATCTTCCATGACTTGACCGATGTGCTGGACGTCGAGTCGAGTGCCGTGAAACGCGCTGTTGGCAGTCACCGCACTCAACACCTCGCAAATAGGCTGAATGCCACGCTCTCGCGCCGCTTCCGCAGTCTCTACGACCATCGCGGCAGCGCCCATGCCTACGATCATGCCGTGGCGCCGGCGGTCGAACGGGATCGCAGCTTCTTCGACCACGTCGTCCGTTGCCGCCGCGCCGCTGGCCAAGAAACCTGCGCCCATCCATTCCATCAGATGATCGGAGGTCACGTCGTCGGCGGAGAGGACGACCACGCGGCGGCATCGACCGGCGCGGAGCCAATCCTGTGCCAATCCCACGGCTTGCGCAGTGCTTGCGCACGCTGCATTGACTTGCGTGTTGGGACCGCGCGCGCCAATGAACTCGGCGAATTGTGAGTGCCCCATGGACAAAGCCTTGAACAAGAAGCGCCGCTCGAAGACGTATGGGTTCTTTTCGATGGCCACCCGCAATTCCTCGATGCGGCGGTTGAGTTCTTGCACCAGTGTGGAGTTTCCGTTTGTTTCTGTGACGCGCGCCAGCAGGGTCTGCAGCATGGCGAGCTGTTCGCGGCGCGCGTGATCGGTGTAATAGCGCGACATTTCGTCGGCGAAAGAGTCATAGCCCGGAAACGCGGAAGCAAAAATCACCCCTGTGTCGTCTCGCATGGCTTCGGGCAAGCCCCAGCGGTCCGGCAATTGTGTTCCTTTGCTGGTCGTCTTGTAGCGCATCACCAGCGGGAGGCCTGCGTCGCGCAGCGCATCGATGCCGGCTGCGATCGCCAAGCGAGTGGTCGTGTCGAGCGCAGCAACACGGTCGGCGGAAACGCCGAACTCTTCTTCCAGATTGAGTTCGCCGCCGCGGCCTGCCAGCTTGATGACGTCTGCGACACTCGTAATGGTCTCGAAGGTTGGTCCTCCATTGTCGCTCTTCACCAATCGGGTGATGTGTTTGTCCAGCATGGCCTGACGCAGGCGCGTGGGAATCACATCAATGAACGATTCGCCACGCAGGATGCGCGCAATATTCGCTTCGTCGAAGACGTGCTCTGTTCCTGGGAGGCCAAGAGCAGCGCCCGTGATCACCACGGGAAGATTGACCGGTCCATCCTTTTTGCCTTGCCAGATTCGCCAGCCACGCTCGAGCGTATCGGCAAACAGACGTCCCAATTCGACATAATGGTCGTTGGTGAGCGGCGCCGCTGTCGCAACCGGATTGCTTGCTGCGGATGATCCCCTGACAACTGGAAGTAGCAATTCTTCCCGAACCACCACTGGTGATGGAACCACTGCCTCTTTGGTTGAAGCTTTGACAACGCCACGGCCAAGTCCCGCGGCATAAAGGCCGCACAGAGCCTGATTGAATGCGATGACATCGCCGTTCTTCGGATGATTGGTGAAAAGCGAAATGACATCTCCGCGTTCGCCGAGCACGTCATCCACAAATCCCTGCAATGCTTTCTTCGGCCCGACTTCGACAAAAACGCGTACGCCGGCATCGTGCAACGTACGCAATCCCTTGACGAATTGCACGGGCGAAGCAACCTGCTTCGAAAGGATGTCGAGCATTTGCTTGACGACACCAGGCCCCGTCGGGTAGAACTCGCCGCTTACGTTCGCTATGATCGGCACACGCGGCGACTGCAAGTGCAACCGCTCGAGGGTGCGGCGCAGAGGTTCACTGGCTGGTGCAACGATCGACGTATGGAACGCATGACTGACCGGCAACGGCACAACGTTGTAGCCCGCCTTGGCGAAAATCTCAGAGGCTTGCTCAACGGCCTGGCTCGCGCCCCCGATTACAGCTTGGCGGTCGCTGTTGATATTGGCGATGACCGCGTAGCCATCGACTGTCTTCAGGATTCGCTCGACTTCATCGATTGGCGCGAAAACTGCTGCCATCTTCCCGTTGTCCTTCATCGAAACGCGGGTCATCTCACGGCCGCGGGCGCTAACCGCCTCCAGCGCATCAGCGAAGGGAAGAGCGCCGGACGCAAGCAACGCCCCGTATTCACCGAGGCTGTGGCCCATCGTCATGTCTGGCTCGATGCCGTAGGCGGCCAGAAGGCGGGTCAGGGCAAGGTCCGTTGCCAACACAGCAGGCTGCGTGATTGCCGTTTGGCGCAGATCTTCTTCGGCTTTTGCGACGGCTTTCTCGTCTGTGTGGTCGACGAAGATGAACTCGGAGAGGGGCTTGCCTAGCAGTGGAGTCATGACGCGATCCGCTTCCGCAAATGTTTCCGCAACAATCGGCTCGGCCGCGCGCAAGTCGCGAAGCATATTGACGTATTGCGAACCTTGGCCCGTGTAGAGGAAGGCCACTTTAGGCGCGGGGCCAGTGCCTCGGAAGATGCCTTGGGCGCGCAGAGCTTTCCAGGTTGGCGGTTGATTCGCTTCCAATGCTCTCAGGGCTTTGGAGCATTTTTCCGCAAGGTCCTTCGCTTCTGCATAATCAATTGCGAGACGCTCCGGAGCGCGCAGGTCGGACTCTTGCGGCGGCGCTGGTGCGGGTGCGTGGCCTGCTTCAGCGTCCTTTTGAATTGCCTGTAGGCGGTCCGTCAGTTTTTCCGCGGAGGGCGCGCCGATCACCAACGCCCCGCGCAATGGCGCTTTATAGGAAGCTTCCGCAAGAGCCTCGCTAGAAGCTCTTTCTGCCATTGCGGTTACACCACTCGTCGTTGCTGAGGGCACCGCGCCGACTGCGAAAGATTTTTTGCCGTTGCCATTCAGCCGGTGAGGAATGTATTCCTCAAGCACGGCGTGGAAGTTTGTGCCGCCGAAACCAAACGCGCTGACGCCGGCGCGCCTGATGCCGCTATCCGGGACAGTCCAAGGTTTCAACGACGTGTTGACGTAAAGAGGAGAATGCGCAAAATCGATGTCCGGATTGGGATGCTCGCAATGCACGCTGGGTGGCAGCACTTTGTCGCGCAACGCGAGAACGGTCTTCAACAGGCCCGCTGCTCCCGCGGCGCCTTTCAGATGTCCGATGTTGGACTTGACCGAGCCAAGCGCCACGGAGCCTGTAGCGAGATTCGCGTTGCCGAGCACCTCGGCCAAGCTCTGCACCTCGACGACATCGCCGACGCGCGTCGACGTGCCATGTCCTTCAACATAAGTTGCGGTGGCAGGCGAGAGGTCTGCGTTCTTCCAGGCGCGTTCGACGGCGAGTTTCTGGCCGATCGGATTGGGCGCGGTGATGCCTTTGCCCTTGCCGTCGCTCGATCCACCCATTCCGCGCAACACTGCGTAAATCTTGTCGTCATCTCGCTCGGCATCAGCAAGCCGCTTGAGCAAGAAAATTGCACCGCCCTCTCCCATCACGAAACCGTCAGCTCCCTGTGCGTAGGGGCGGGTACCGGTCGCGGAGAGCGCACCAATCTTGCAGAACTTAACAAAGGTGGAGGCGCCCATGTTGCGGTCAATGCCGCCGG
>Ga0335077_10001101_pt1 | contig 31613 bp, 23 predicted proteins | sample Lox_Sample_31_FD_207151 | JGI IMG/M metagenome (GOLD analysis project Ga0335077, IMG submission 207151) | Soil microbial communities from Loxahatchee National Wildlife Refuge, Florida, United States - Lox_Sample_3.1 | ecosystem: Environmental > Terrestrial > Soil > Wetlands | place: USA... | reverse complement strand
TCGCGCCCGCGGGCAGGGCCAGCTGGATCGGCGCGAAGCTCGTGTGCAGCACCACCGGCTTGCAGCCCTGCCCCGGCTGCAAGCTGACGTTGATGCTCCCGTTGCCGTCCTCCACGGTCACCGCCCCGCCCGCGCGCTCCACGGTGACGCCGCCGAAGGAGGTCTTGGCATACACCTCGCCGCCGATGTCCACCAGCCGCACCGGCGAGTTGCCCGCCGTGACGCGCGCGCCGCCCTTCACGCTCCGCAAATCGACGTTGGCGAAGCTCGTCTGCACCGCCGCCGATTCGCCCACCGTATCGCCCGTCACCTCGGCGTTCTGCCCCACCACCGTCACGCCCTTGCCGACCCCGGAGAACTTCACGCTCCCGAACGACGTGTGCAGGTCCGCCGCGCCCGCCACCGTGCGCGCTTCCACCCGCCCGTTCTGGTCGTTCACCGTCACGTTTCCCTTTGCGTCCAGTACCCGTACATCTCCGAACGACGTCGTGATGTTCACCGGTCCCGTGGCGTGTTCCACGTCCACCTTGCTGTTGCCGGCGCGAACCGTCAGCCATTTGCCCGCGTTCGTCACGCGCACCTCGCCGAAGCGGTTTCCGATCTCGGCCGAGCCGGTCACGTCCGTCGCCCGCACCCATCCGTTGCCGTTGGTGACCGCGAGGTCCCCGTCGCAGGTCTGCACTTCCACGTTGCCGAAGGCGTTCTGGATGCGCGCTGCTCCGCGCGAATTGGCCAGGTAGATGTTCCCGTTCGAATTGTTGATCTCGGCGCCGGCGCGCGTGCCCTGCACCGTCACGCCGCCGAACCGGTTTCGCACGTCCAGCGGCGCGCCTTCCGGCATCGCGATGTCCAGGTTCACGCTCCAGCCCAGGTTGTGCGTGTTGCCGTGGTTGGGATACTGTGTCCGCACCGTGATTCCCGCGCTGCTTTCGTCCACGCGGATCTGGATCTGGCCGCACCAGGACTGCGCCTCCGCCGCCGTATCCGCCGAGCAGCGGATGGCGCCGATCACCGTCAGCTCGTTCTTGTTCTGCGCGCGGATGTTCACGTTGCCCAGCGAGCTGTCCACGCTCAATCGCCGGCCCGCCGCCAGCGGCGCCGTCTTCTGGAAGTCGCGCCGGACCTCCTCGCGCGCCCACGCCGGCGCCGCGCAGCAGATCGCCAGCGCGCTAATTCCGAGTTTCATTCGCATGTTCGTTCCGTAGCCATTCCTGAAGCGTCTCCTGCTTCTGCCGGTAGAGCGACGCCAGCTCCGTCCGCAGGTAAGTGTTGTACCGGTTCGCCGCCACGCTCGACTTGAGATCCGCGATCGCCGAGTCGAGCACCTGGAGCTTCTCGCGGTAGGCCGCCGCCAGGGGCGAAGGCGAGCGGTCCAGGTCCTTCGCGGCCAGGGAGGCCAGCTTGTCGATCGACTGCGCGTAAGCGGCCTCGGCGCGCTGCACTTCGGACAGCGCGCTCTCGGTGAGCAATTGCGGGCTCTGCGGCCGCCTCGTCGCCCACGGCTGCAACAGCGCCGCCGCGAGCCCGCCTGCCATCGCCGCGGCCAGAATCCATCTCCGCCACGGCCGCTTCGGACTTGGTGCTTCCGCCGCCAGGTTGGCCCGGAGGCGCTGCCACAAGTACGGGCTCTCCCACTCCTCGTGCAGCGCGGGCGCCACGCGCGAGATCTCCGCCCAGAGGTGCAGTTGCTCGCGGCACGAAGTGCACGTCTCCGCGTGCGCGCGCATGTCCGGCATCAGTTCCGGCGTGCGCAGCGCGCGTTCCAGGTCCTTGCATTCCAGAATCATGGCCGCGCCCCCGTCAGCAGCCGCTTCAATTCCTTCTTGGCTTCGAAAAGCCAGGCCTTCGAAGTCCCCTCGGGAATCTCCAGGATCGTGGCGATCTCGGAGTGCCGCAGCCCTTCCACCTCGAACAGCAGGAACACCATGCGATGCCGCGGATTCACCCGCCGCAGCGCATCGTCGAGTGCCACCTTCAGCGGCAGGCGCGTCTCGTGCCGGAGCGCGTCCGCCGGCGCCTCGGCGCTCTGCACCGGGCGTTTGCGTGCCAGGTCGTATGCCGCGTTGATGACGATCCGGCACAGCCACGTGCCGATGTTGGCCTGCCCCATGAACCCTTCGATCCCCCGATACAGCTTGATAAACGTCTCCTGCACCGCGTCCTCGGCATCCTGGCGGTTGCGCAGTATGTGGTACGCGATGCTCTTCAGCCGCGGAGCGTGCGCGAGGTACAACTGTTCCATCGCAGCCAGGTCCCGCCGGCGGCACGCCGCCAGCAGATCGGCCTCCGTGGAGTACTCGCCTGATTGCAGCCGGTCGCTCAACGCCAGTTGGCTCGCTCCGACCATTCTCGTTCGTTTTCGCCCTTTGGACGAAACGGCACGGGCAAACGTTGGAAATATCCGCCCGCCGGCATTTATACTTGCTCTGATGCGCACTGTACTGCTCTTCATCGCCCTGATCTTTCTCGCCTCCTGCTCCAAACAGGAGCCCGCCCCCCCGGCAGCCGCCGACCTGCCGCATGCCACCGTCGTCCTCCGCGATGGCTCGCGAGCCACCGGCACCGTAGCGGCCAGCACGCCTTCCGAGATCACGCTCAACCAGGATGGTGGCGGCACGCGCACCATCTCCATGAAAGACGTTCGCCGCGTGGACTACGGAGATGCCCCGCCGGCCGCGGCCGCCAAGACCTCCTCGCCGGCGCCCGAGCCCACGCACGAAGATCATTACCATCCGCCCGCTGCGGCCATCACCAGCAAGACGCGCGTGCTCCCCGCCGGCACCGAGCTGCCGGTCCGCGTCGAAGAGACCATCGACTCCGCGCACGCCGTCGAAGGCCAGGTCTACGCCGCCGAAATCTCCGCCGACGTCCGCGACGACGCCGGTGCGGTCGTCATTCCGCGCGGCTCCAACGCCCAGGTCGTGATCAAGTCCGCCTCCAAGGGAGGCAAGATCCGCGGCGCCTCCGACCTCGTGCTCGACCTCAAGACCGTGTCGATCGAAGGACAGCAGTACGTGCTCAACACCACCGACGTCGAAGAGAAAGGCCACGCCGGGGTCGGCAAGAACAAGCGCACCGCCGAATTTGCCGGGGGTGGCGCCGCCATCGGCGCCATCATCGGGGCCATCGCGGGCGGCGGCAAGGGCGCGGCCATCGGAGCAGGCGCCGGAGCAGGCGCCGGCGCGATCACCCAGGTGGCCACCAAGGGCAAAATCAAAGTGCCCGCGGAGACCGTGCTCACCTTCAAACTGGACGCCCCGTTGCGCGTGGTGGAAGCAATGTAGCGCGGCAGCCTCCTCATCGAGCACAGCGCGGCGCCGCGTTTCCCCCTTGACCGGTTCCCCTAAGGGAACTTCTTCACTACGCGGATTTCGTACCGGTCTACGTCGTCTTCGCAATACAGTGCGTAACGCCCGTCGGGCGAGACCGAAAGACCTCGGGTGAACTTCGCCGGTGGTTTGGGGAGCGTGGCCAATACGGTGACTTTGCGCGATGCCAGATCGACAAACTTCAATACCGCCGGCGTCTTCTGTGCGTCCACAAAGTAAATCCCGCCCTGCCCCAACGTCCAGAAACGATGGCCGGTTACGGGCAGCGTTTCGCGGATCAGCTCTTCGTGCCGATTAGCGAGGCTTCCATCCGTCAACCGGGGCTCGAGCGGCATACGCCAGACTCCGGGAGACGACACACTGCCGTAGTAGAGATAGCGCCCGTCCGCGGACTCCGACGGGTCATACGATCCTCCATGCGTGAGCTGAACCGGAGCTCCGCCTGTGGCCGCGACCTCCCAAATCTGCCGGGATCCCTCTGCATTCGTATAGAAAACTACTCGCCGTCCGTCCGGTGACCAGGACGGAACCTCGGCTCCGCCAGGCATGGCAATCAGCCGGGACGGGAGCCCTCCACTGGCGCTGATCAGCCAAATCTCGCCCTTGCCGAATGCCGCAGAGTCGAAGGCGATTTCGCGGCTGTCGGGAGACCACGCAGGATGGAATGGCAGCAGAGATTGCGCCGCGAGCTCACGTAACCCCGTGCCGTCCGTGTTTCCAATCCACAGGTTCCAACGGCCGGAACGGTTGGAGACGAACGCGATCGACTTCCCATCCGGCGAGAATGCCGGATCCATCTCCTCGCGAACCGAGGTGAACAGTTTTTCGGGAGGCGTCGAGTCCTTCCGGCGATCCCTCGCCAGCGGCACGCGCCAGATGTTGGCGTCGAGATTCTGCAGGACGTATGCCAGCCGGGCACCGGTGGGCGCGATGACGATCTGGTCGGACTCACCTTCCAAAGCGAAAGGCGCCGGCGCGCGGCGGCCCTCCGTGGTGACCTGCCTCAGTTCGCCCGTGCTGATTGCTCCACCGCCATACACGATAGTTCGGCTGTCGGGTTTCCACGCAAACGTGGCAATCGGAGCCGGACTCGTGACCAGCAGCTTCGGCTTTCCACCAGGCTGCGGAACCACCCAGAGCTCGTAGGTGGCGCCATTCACCCAACGAAGATAAGCCAGCCACCGGCCATCCGGGGAGAAAGCGGGGGAGACATCCTGTGCCGCATCGGGTCCGTCGGTGACCGGCCGTTCCGTGCCGCCGGAAACCGGGAGCCGGTACAAGCGGAGCGCGAAACCGTCTTTCAAACGATCCGCGGCCACAAGCGCCTCCCCGTCCGGCGCCCACGTCACGTATTTGCGCGCGCCCGGCCGGTGGCCGGAAAGAGTCGCGATCAGGCGCTCGGGTCCGCCGCCTGCGGGGACCACGATTACCTGGAGAGCCTCGGTGCTCGTCCTCCGCAGAAACGCGATGCGCGACCCGTCGGGCGACCAGACCGGGTTCGTATCGTCCTGGGGCGCCGATGTCAACGTGAGTGCTTGGTTCGATCCCGCCCCGCCGGAAGCCAGCCCCGACAAGCTCCGGGTCGCAATGTGATGAATCCCGGGCGATCCCAGGTCCGACGCGTAGACGACGCTGCTCCCATCCGGCGAAAAGGCGGGTGCTGTCTCCGAGGCTGGCTCGCTGTCCAGTGGCACGCTCCGCAGCAGAACGGGCTTGTCGTCCACCGCGTGCAATGGCGCCAGGCGCCAGACTGCCATGCCGCCGAGCGCACACATGGCAAATGCAGCCGCCATCCAAACGGTTCGCCGCCGGAACACGCGCGGCTCGGCGATGGCTTCCAGTCGCAGCGCAACTTCGGAAGCTGCGGGGCGATCCTCCGTCGCCTTGCTAAGCATCTCGCGCACCAGGCGGTCGAGTTCCCGGGGAACACCTTTGCCTTGGGCCGGCAGAGGAGGGGCGTCCAGTCCTTGAATCAGCCGTAACGTGGCGCCGGCCGAGTTGCCGCGGAAGGGATTCGTTCCCGATGCCAGCTCGTACAGGACTATGCCCAGGGAGAAAATATCGCTCGCAGCCGTTATCGGCCGCAGCAGAACCTCTTCCGGTGACATGTACCCGAGGGTGCCTGCTGGCAAATGATCGTCTGTACGGCTGGCGCCGGCCTGCCGGGCCAGCCCGAAGTCGAGAACCTTGATGTACCCGTCGGGGCGCAGCATCAGATTTTCCGGCTTGATATCCCGGTGGACAATACCGCGGGCGTGCGCTGCGGCCAGGGCGTGGGCGATCTGCCGTCCCCACTGAGCCAGCTTCTCGACCGGCTGGGCCGTGCCGCAAAAACGGCGCAAGGAGGTTCCATTCACCAGTTCCATCGCAATCGCAACCGTGGGACCGGAGTGAATCACCTCGTACACCGTCACGATATTGGGATGGTTGAGGGCTGAGGCGGCCTGCGCCTCGCGAATGAATCGTTCGGAGCTGGTGGCCTCAGCCCCCGGCGCGATCACTTTCAGGGCGACGTCGCGTTTCAGATCGGGGTCGTGGGCGGAATAGACCATGCCCATTCCCCCTTGGCCCACAAAACCGGTGATGACAAAACGGCCGAGCGCGGCGCCATACGGCAGGCTGAAAGGCGGCGCGGCGGTCGGATCGGTAGAATTCGCGGGCTTCCCGGAAGCATCCGAATTGGTCAGAGTCTCACTCTCGGCCAGCATCGCCAGCACCTTGCCGGCGATTTCCGCATCTGGAGCGCTGGCGTGGACATACTGCTGGCGCTCCGGCTCGGCCAGAGACGCCGCGGCATCGTAGATCGCGTACGCCAGCTTCCAGCGCTCGTCCGTCACAGTCCCGGCGTCCCCGCGAAGGCTTCCTGCAGCCAGTTGCGGGCGAAGCTCCAGTGGCGGGCAACGGTGGCCGTGCCGCAACCCATCTCCCGGGCGATCTCCTCGCGCGTCAGGCCTTCGAAGACCCGCAACTCCACCACCCGCCGGAGTGCGGGATTGATGGCGGCGAGCCGGTCCAGAACATCGTCGATTTCGACCAGGGAATGTTCTGCGGGCGAACGCGGACCGGGCAGGTCGGTAAGCTCGCCCTTCTCCGCGCGCCTGGAAAGCCGCCGGGCATGATGAATCAGCAACTGCCTCATGAGGTAAGCCGCCAGCCCCAGGAACGCGGCCTTCTCATCCGCCCCGCCCGGGCCGGCGGGCTGAAGCGCCTTGACTTTGACCAGTTCCAGATAGAGTTGATGAACCACCGCGGTGGGCTGGAGCGTGTGATCCGCGCGCTCGGCCCGCATCCGCGCAGCGGCGATCCGCCGCAATTCGGGGTAGAAAAGCTCCACCAGCCGGCCGGCGGCTTCATGGTCGCCGTTGCGAAAGCTCGCCATCAGCCGGGCTACGGTACCGGGTTGAAGAGCGCTGGGCGCCGTCACTGGGTACCCAGTTTAACCCTCCCGGAAAAAAATTCAAAAGCTACGATACAATCCGCCGCCCTGCTCTCCCACTACCGGATGTAAGGAGACCACATGACACCGCAGACGAGCGACCTTGAAGTCAACCCGCAAACTACCTGGGACACGAATGGCAGCCCGGCCGTGCTCGCGAAGAGAAGCCGGCTCAGGTATGTGCCTGCCGGAACCGGCCCGGCCTATTGGGGCCCCGCGGATCAGATTACGTTTCTCATCACCGGCGAGGAAACAGGCGGCGCCTTTTTCATGGCGGAGGTATCTGTCCCGCCGGGCGGAGGTCCTCCGCCTCACGTCCATACCCGCGAGGAAGAGTCCTTCTACCTGATGCAAGGGACACTCATTATTCACGTAGGCGGGAAGACACTCAATGCATCTCCCGGAGATTTTGTTCAACTCCCTCGTGGAGTGGTTCATTCCTTCCGCAACGCCGGAAATGTGGATGTGAAGATGTTGCTTGTAGTCACGCCGGCGGGCCTGGAGAAGTTCTTTGAAGAAGCGTTTGATCCGGCCGCCGATCGTACGGCAGCGCCGCCGCCCGCTACCGGAGCCTTGTTGGCCCGGCTGCTCGCGGCTGCCTCCAGGTACGGCCTGGAAGTTCTTCGGCCGGCATAGCGATTCCAGGTGACATACCGGTTACACCGCCGAAAGAGGATCACAGGATCAGGACGATTGTTCGCATATGCGCCTTCTTGGTGGCCGCCGTGTTGATTACGGCGGCCGGCGGCCAGGAGTTCCGATTCCCGGGCGCGGTGGTCGTGAGCGCGAATATCACGCCCGACCCGCAGACGGGCATCGGACGCGGCGGACCCTTCTCCGCACGCGGCTTCTCAACATTTTTTCGTTGATTCGGCTCCACTTACCCGAAATCCCGGCCTGAACCCTCACCCCGCCGTGCTACGGTCGTCTCAGGAGGAGGATCCGGTGCGCACCGCAGTTCACACACTCACGCAAAATCGCCGTCTTCGCTCGCCGTCGCCCCCGCCCCCGCCGCGCACCCCCCGGCTTGAAAAAACGAACCCAGGGATGTTACTGAAAACAAAACATTGCTTACAATACCATCGTGTTTTTTTCGCCCCCGCTAACCCGGGAAACCGCCCTCCCGCCCCGCCTCTAACCCACGGCTACACCCCAGCCACTCGCCATCTTCGAAACCCGCGAATCTCTATCGCCCTACTCCCGCCGCACAAACGCGCGCATCGCGCCCAACTGCCGCCTCCGCCGCGCGCTTCCGTCTCTCAACGCCTTTGCTATCCTTGTGGTTTGACCCGCCCAAATTTCCTCTTTTTGCCGCTGTTCCTTACCTTGGCGCGGCTTGCGACGGCCCAACCCACCGTTCTGCTCGACGCCATGTCCCAGGAGCTAAACCGCAACTTCTCCGTTCTCAAGGAGAAAGCCGACCCGCCTCCCTACTTCCTGAGCTACGAAATCAGCGAGCAGGAATCGCGCGCCGTCTCCGGCACCCTCGGCACCATCGATTCCACCAACGCCGGCAAGAACCGCACCCTCGACGTCTCCGTCCGCGTCGGCTCGCCCAAGCTGGACAACTACCACCGCATCCGCAACGACCGCGGCCAGTTCACCTCCGGCGCCGCCATCACCTACGAGGACAACGTCAATTCCATCAAGCGCCGCCTCTGGCTCGATACCGACCGCGCCTATCGCGCCGCCGCCGAACGCCTCATCCGCATCAAGACCAACACCCAGGTCCGCGTCGCCGCCGAAGACGATTCCGACGATTTCTCCATCGAGCCCCCCGCCACCTTCGTTCAGGTCCCGCCCAAGCTCAAATTCAACCAGAGCATGTGGGAAGAGCGCGTGCGCAACTGGTCCGCGCGCTTCAAGAACTACCCCGCCGTTCTCACCTCCCACGTCGCCGTCGCCTGCCAGGCCGAGACTCGCTACCTCGTCAATAGTGAAGGCTCTCGCATCGCCCACGGCCGCGGATTCGCCCGCATCGTAATTAACGCCGCCGCCCGCGCCTCCGATGGCACGGACCTCGGCTCCTTCGAGACTTTCGAAGCCGTTGACGAAGCCGGCCTTCCCGACGATAAAATCGTCCTCGCCGCCATTGACCGCGTCGCCAACGACGTCTCACGCCTTCTCAAAGCACCCGAGGCCGAGCCCTTCCTCGGACCCGCCATCTTCTCCGGCCGCGCCGCCGGCGTGCTCTTCCACGAAATCTTCGGCCACCGCATCGAGGGCCACCGCCAGAAGGACGAAAGCGAAGGCCAGACCTTCACCAAGAGCGTCGGCCTCAAGGTCCTCCCGGATTTCCTCAGTGTGGTCTTCGATCCCACTCGCCGCAAAATCGGCAGCGTCGATCTCAATGGCTGGTACGATTATGACGACGAAGGCGTCAAGGGCCAGAAGCTGACCGCGGTCGACAAGGGCGTCCTCAAAGAGTTCCTGATGTCGCGGTCGCCCATCAAGGGCTTCCCGCGTTCCAACGGGCATGGCCGCCGTCAGCCCGGCCTCGAAGTCGTCTCTCGCCAGAGCAACCTGATCGTCGAATCGTCCAACGCCGTTCCCGAAGCCAGGCTCCGCCAGATGCTCATCGACGAGGTGAAGAAGCAGAATAAGCCCTACGGCCTCTACTTCCGCGATATCACCGGCGGCTTCACGACCACCGCGCGCTCCGGCCTCCAGGCATTCAAAGTGATCCCGGTGATTGTCTACCGCGTCTACCCGGATGGCCGCCCCGATGAGCTCGTCCGCGGCGCCGATATCGTCGGCACTCCCCTCGCCAGCTTCTCCAAGATCGTCGCCACCGGCGATAAGCCGGAGGTCTTCAACGGATACTGCGGCGCCGAATCCGGATCCGTGCCGGTCGCCGCGGTCTCTCCCTCCATCCTGGTCTCCGAAATCGAGATCGAGAAGAAGGCCAAGTCCAACGAGCGTCCGCCGCTGCTTCCCGAGCCCACCACCATGGAGAAGTCGAAATGAAGCGTCCTCGCCTTCTTCTCTTCGCCGCCGCTGCCGCGGCGCTCGCTGCCCTCCTCGGCGCGCAGTCCTCCGCTCCGCCCAGCGATCCTGTTTTCCAGGCCATGCGCGACGAGCTCTCCCGCGCCAAGGCCATGACCGTCTCCAACCTCGAAGGCCCTTACTTCGTCGAGTACGTCATCAACGAAGAGGAGGACTTCACCGTAACCGCCAACCTCGGGGGCCTGGTGTCCCGCCAGCGCCAACGCTTCCGCCTCCCTGAAATTCACGTCCGCGTGGGCGATTACAAGTTCGACAACACCAACGTTGCCGGCGCCGGTTTCGGCGGCTCGCGATACGACCTGGAGCACTTCCCGCTCGAGGACTCTTATCCGCTGCTCCGCCGCTACCTGTGGCTGCTGACCGACGGCGCCTACAAATCCGCCGTCGAAACCATATCCCGCAAGCGCGCCGCGCTCCGCAACATCCAGCAATCCGATCAGCTCGACGATTTCGCGCACGCCGAGCCGGTCCAGTCCATCCGTCCGCTGAAGCGCCTCCTCATCGACGAAGACGCTCTCTCCGCCCGCGTCCGCGCGCTCTCGGCCATCTTCGCCGGGTATCCTGAGATCAAGACCTCCGGCGTTGATCTCGAGGCCAGCGAGGGCGGTTTCCACCTGGTGAACACCGAGGGCTCCGAGGTGCGCGAGCCCGAAAGTGTAACCTTCATCCGCGCCCGAGCGTACGCCCAGGCGGCCGATGGCGCAAGTCTTCGCGATGCCGTCGCCTTCTACGCCCAGGATGCCGCGCACCTGCCTCCCCAGCCGGAAATGGAGCGCGTCATCGGCGGCATGGCCGCCAACCTCGTCACAATGTCGCGAGCCCCCAAAGGCGAGGATTACAACGGCCCGGTTTTGTTCGAAGGCGCCGCGGGCGCGCAGGTCTTCGCCGAAGTACTCGGGCGGAATCTGGTGCTGACCCGTCCGCCGGCCGGCGGCGGTGGCCGCGGCGGCGCCGTGCAAGCCAGCGAGTTCGAAGGACGTGCCGGCGCGCGCGTCCTCCCCGAGACTTTCGACGTGGTGGACGACCCGGCTCAGACCGAGTGGCGCGGGCGCGCCCTGTTCGGCACCTACAAAGTCGATCGCGAGGCAGTCCCCGCCAAACCGCTTCGCCTGATCGAAAAGGGCGTGCTCAAGAACTATCTCCTCACCCGCCAGCCGGTGCGGGGCTATGAAGGCTCCAACGGCCGCGCGCGCCTTCCCGGAAACTTCGGCGCCAGCATGGCCACCATCAGCAATCTCTTTGTCAGCTCCAGCGACGCCATGCCCGTCGGCGAACTCGAAAAGAAGATGGTCGAGCTCATCAAGTCCCGCAACAAGCCCTATGGCATCGTTGTGCGCAAGATGGACTTCCCGTCCTCCGGCAGCCCGGGCGAATTGCGCGGCATCATGGCAGGCCAGCAGGGCCGTCCGGTCAGCCTCCCCATCCTGGTCTACAAGATTTTTCCCGACGGCCACGAGGAAATGGTGCGGGGCTTGCGCTTCCGCGGCTTCAACGCACGTTCCCTGAAAGACATACTGGCCGCCGGCAACGACAGCAACGTGCTCGAGTACATGGAAAACGGCGCGCTGTTCGCCCTGATCGGCGGCGGCGGATTCACCACCGAAGCCTGCGTGATCGCCCCTTCCATCCTGATCGACGACCTGGAGCTCCACCCCATCGAAGAGGAGCAGCCCAAGCTCCCTATCGTTTCCGCCCCGGAGATGACGCATTGAGTCAGATTCTCTTGAGGTTTTCTCCGCGTTTATCTCTGTCTCTCCGCGCCTCCGCGTTTAACGGCCGTCCCTGCCCCCAGGAGCCCCTCTAGGGAGTACCCGTCGTGCTTCGCATTCTCGGCCGGTACATCTTCCGCGAGATCTTCTCCAGCGCCATCCTCGGCACTCTCCTGGCCACCTTCATTCTTTTCCTGCGCGGCGCCGACCCCATCTTCGAGCTCCTGGTCAAGAGCAACGGCGCCAATTACCGCATCGTGCTCGAGATGTTCGCCCTCGCCCTGCCCGGCGTGCTGCCCTACACCATCCCGTTCGGTGTCCTGGTCGGCATCCTCATCGGCCTGGGCCGCATGGCCTCCGATGGCGAGATCATCGCCATGCGCGCCGCCGGCATTTCCAGCCAGCGCGTCATCGCTCCGGTCCTGCTCTTCGCTCTCCTCGGCGGGGGATTCGGCGCCTACACCACCCTGCGCCTCACGCCTGCCTCCATCCGCCGCTACACGCAGCTCGTGAATCAGCTCGAGGAGACACAGCTCTCCGCCGACATTACCCCCAATGTGTTCGTCGAGAACTTCCCGAACACGATCCTCTACGTGGGCAACGTCCGCCCCGGCGAGCCCGCGCTCTGGGGCCCGGTGTTCGTGGCCGACATCGGTGAACCCGAAAAGCGCGCCACCGGTTTGCGCGACCAGTCAACCGGTCCGATGATCACCGTCGCCGACCATGCGATCGCCGTGCCGGACGTCACGAACAACCGCATTCAGCTCTCCCTGCGCAACTACTCCACCCACGAAATGGGGAAGGACCAGACTTCGCGCGACACCTCCGCGCCCACGGGACAGCAGGCGCTCAACGCCAGCCCTCCCACGCAAACCCAGCTTCGCTCGATCGGCATGAGTACCCACGAGCTGCGCGTCTACCCGCGCGACAAACCCGATTGGATCGAAACCCAGATCGAGCTTCACCGCCGCTTCACGCTGCCGGTTGCCTGCATCATGCTGGCCATGGTCGGCATTCCGCTCGGGATCGCCACCCGCAAGGGCGGAAAGTCCGCGGGATACGTCAACGCCATCTTCGTGGCCTTCTTCTGCTACTACCTGGCCTTCGCTTCGCTCACCGGCCTGGCGCGCGGCAAGAATTTCCCCGCCGTGCTGTGGCTGCCCAATTGCGCATTCTTCCTCGCGGGCTCGGTCCTGCTCGGCCGCATGGAGCGTGCCGGCGACAGCAGCTTCGTCGAGAACCTGCGCGCCCGCTGGGCCGACTTCCTGGACAAAGTCAAGGCGCGGCTGGCGCCCAAGTCCGCCTCCCGCCTCGGCGGCTGGCGGTTGCCCCTCCTGCCGCAACTGGTGGACACCTACATCCTGTCCAACTTCGTTTTTTACGTCTTCCTGGTGCTGGCCAGCTTCGTATCGTTGATCCTGGTCTACGATTTCTTCGAGCTGATCAACGATATGTTGCGCAACCACATCTCCCTGCGCGAGATGTTCACCTACCTGTTCTTCCTCACACCGCGGCTGATCTATGAAACGCTGCCGGTGAGCGTGCTGGTCGGTGTCCTGGCTGCGCTCGGCGTCATGAGCAAACACAACGAGATCATCGCCTTCAAAGCCTGCGGCGTGAGTCTCTACCGGCTCGCCGCGCCCATCCTGATCGGAAGCGGCCTCCTTGCCGGCGGCCTTTTTGCCTTCGATTACTATTACGTGGCGCCCGCCAACCGCATTCAGGACGCCCTGCGCGACCACATCAAGGGCCGCCAGACCCAGACCTATCTCCGCCCCGACCGCACCTGGCGCATGGGCTCCGACGGCTCCCGCATCTTCTATTACCGCTTCTTCGACAACTCGGGCGACGACAGCGTCATGCATGAAGCCTATGTCTTCGAGCTCGACCGCAAGTCGTTCCGCCTCACCCGCCAGATCTTCGCCAAGCAGGCGCGCTGGAGCCGCCAGCTCAAGACCTGGGTGTTCGAAGACGGCTGGACCTGCGGGTACGAAGGCGCTTTCTGCACTCCGGCCACCTACGCCGTGTTCCGGACCAGGAGCTTCGACGAGCTGACCGAGCCGCCCGACTACTTTCGCAACGAAGCGCTGAAGGACGAGCAGATGAACTTCCTCCAGCTCGAAAACTACATCAAGGAGCTGCGTCAAAGCGGTTTCGAAGGAACCGTCAAACTACAGGTGCGTCTCTTCCGCAAATTCAGCCTGCCGCTGTTCGCGCTCATTATGGCGATGATCGCCATCCCGTTCGGCTTCCTGGTGGGCAACCGAGGCGCCATGACCGGCATCGGCATCAGCCTCGGCATTGCTGCCTGCTATCTCGCCATCGGCACCCTCTTCGAAAAGCTCGGCGACGCCAGCCTGCTCCAGCCCGCCGTCGCGGCCTGGGCCCCAGACGTGGTCTTCGCGCTCGCCGGAATGTACCTCCTGCTGCGGATGAGAAGCTGAAGGCACGCGTTGCCGTGCGGCTGCTGGAGGCACGCGGCCAGACGCAGGTGTGGAACGGAACGTCAGCACCTCGAGCATCAGCGATTTCGGGAGCTGGTGAAGAAGGTAGGGCTACTGTAGCTGCACCAGCGTGCCGGTGTGGGCCGGGCCGACCGGCGATTGCGGCAGCGTCTGCGGAGCGCGCCAGCCGTCGATGTAGCCGACCTGGTGGACGCACGCCACGGTACATCGCGGCGCGCAGCCTTTCGCGGTGCGATACTCGCGGCGGATGTCTTCGATCGTGTAGGCGAGCAGCGGCTTGGCGGGGTAGCCGCGCTGCTGCGAGCAATAGTGGACCAGGCCGTCTTCGCAGACATAGAGGTAGCGCGCACCGGCGCGGCAGCGCCAGTCGTTCTCTTTGCCGTGGGCGATATTGTCCTGGAAGCCGTTCACCCGGGCGTAGCTGGCCTTCTCCATGGCGCGCATGGCGGCGTAGACTTCGCGCTCTTCATCCTGCAGCGGGCGCAGTTGGCCGTCGCCATCGTGGATGATGCCGACCGTTGAGGTGAATCCGAGTTCGAGGGCGCGGCGGCCGATGACCAGGGCGTCCTGAGGACTGCGGATGCCGCCGCCGACCACGCTGTTGATGTTCACGTGAAAGTCGGCATGCTCGGCGAGCAGCTGGAGCTTCCTGTCGAGCATCTTGAGGCTCTTCTTCGAGACGTCGTCGGGCATGACGTTGTCAATCGAAATCTGCAAGTGCTCCAGGCCGGCGCGATTGAGGCGCTGGACGCGCTCGGCGGTCAGCAGGTATCCATTGGTGATCATGCCGGCGATCATGCCGCGGCTGCGGATGCGGCCGATGATGAGGTCGAGATCGGGATGGAGCAGCGGCTCGCCGCCGCTGATCGTAATGATAGTAGTGCCGAGACCGGCCAGGTGATCCAGCCGCTGGAACATGATTTCGATCGGCACCGGCTTGGAGTGGTCGTCGAATTCGTTGCAGTAGGCACAAGCCAGGTTGCAGCGGCGCATCGGGATCACGTGGGCGAGGATGGGATGATCGGTCGAAGCCAGTCCCCTGGCGATCATGCGGAGTTCCCGCGCGCGCCGCTGGACAGCCCTCAAACCCCGCCTAAACCGTTTCGACACAGACATTCGGAGTTTCTTTATTACAGCACAGGCCGCCGAACGGCCGACAGGTTTTGGCATTGGCCGGGCTGATCTTGGGGGCGAACGGCAGGCAGACGGCGTTGATTTGACACAGGTACCCGCAAGTGATAAGTGTAGGAGTCTTTAATAGGAACCGAAATGGCTGACGAGCAAAAGCCTGGGGGCTCCGAGGCGCCTCCTCCCAGCGGGAGCGAGGCACCCAAACCGGCGGCTAAACCGGCCGCCGATGCAGCCAAGGCAGCTCCTCCGAAACCGGCTGCCGCGGCGCATCCGGCTCCTCCCAAGCCGCCGGCAACCATGGCGGCGACTCCCTGGGACAGCGACCTGGCGCGCGATCTCAAGACCCACTTCGCCGAAAGCATCACAGAGACGTCGACCTACCTCGGACAGAGCTTTCTCGTGGCCAAGCCGGATTCGGTGATCCCGATTCTCGAGTACCTGAAGCTGGAAGCGGACTTCGATTACCTGGTGGATGTGACAGCGGTGGATTGGCCGAAGCGCGCGGAGCGGTTCGACCTCGTCTACATTTTATATAGCTTCTCGCGCAACGAGCGCATTCGCGTGAAGACGCATATCGCCGAAGGATTCAAACCCGAGACCGCGACCGGCGTACACCTGACGGCGAACTGGCTGGAGCGCGAGGTGTATGATATGTTCGGAATCGAATTCGCCGGCCATCCTGATCTGCGGCGCATCCTCCTTCCCGAGGAATGGCAGGGTTTCCCGTTGCGCAAGGACCAGTCGATTCTCAAACAGGACGACCGGTGGGTACAGGAGAACCTGGGTATCCCGAGCGGCCAGTGACCTCAGTATGTCCGAAACCACTTTCCTAGACTCCACGGAACTCGTGCTCAACATGGGCCCGCAGCATCCGTCCACGCACGGCGTACTGCGCGTGATCCTGAAACTGGACGGAGAAAAAGTGCTGGGCACCGACTGCGTCATCGGCTACCTGCATCGCGGCGTGGAGAAGATCGGCGAGAACCGCACCTACGCGCAGTTCAACCCCTACGTGGACCGCATGGACTACGTGGCGGCAATTTCCAACGGGCTCGGCTACTGCCTCGCGGTGGAGAAGCTGCTCAGCGTGGAAGTGCCGGCGCGCGCGCAGTGCGTGCGGGTGATCCTGACGGAGCTGAACCGGATCGCGAGCCATCTGCTGTGGCTGGGCACGCACGCGCTGGATATCGGCGCCATCACGCCGGTGTTTTACTGCCTGCGCGAGCGGGAAGAAGCGCTCAAGATCTTCGAGAAATACTGCGGCGCGCGGCTCACCACGCACGCGTTCCGCATCGGCGGGCTGCAGTACGAGACGTATGACGGCTTCGAGCAGGACATCCGCGACTTCAACAAGTGGTTTCTTCCCAAAGTCGACGAGTACGAAGAGCTGCTCACCAACAACCGCATCTGGGTTGGACGGCTGAAGGGCGTAGGCATTCTGAGTGGCGATGAATGCAAAGAGTACGGCGTGACGGGTCCGGTGCTGCGCGCGGCGGGGGTGAAGTGGGATATCCGCAAGGCACTGCCGTATTCGGGTTACGAGAAGTACGAGTTCGACATCCCGATCCGCGAAAACGGCGATACCTACGACCGGTACATCGTGCGCATGCAGGAGATGCGGCAGAGCGTGCGCATCATGGCGCAGGCGGTGGAGGCGATCCCCGAAGGCCCGATCATGGGCAAGGTGGGAAAGGTGATCAAGCCCGCGGTGGGCGAGGCGTACGTTTCCATCGAGGCGCCCAAGGGTGAGCTCGGATATTACGTGGTGAGCGACGGCTCCACGCAGCCTTACCGGCTGCGGGTGCGCCCGCCGTCGTTTGTAAACCTGCAGGCGCTGGACCGCATGGTTGCCGGCGGCTTGATCGCGGACGTGGTGGCGATCATCGGCACTTTGGATATTGTGCTTGGGGAGGTAGACCGGTGAGTCTGCTCAAGAAAGTCTTTCTGGTGGATCTGTTCCAGGGGCTGTGGGTGACGTTTCGGAACCAGCATCCGAAGTACATTTACACGGAGCAGTATCCGGCAGAGCGGCCGAAGGTGGCGGAGCGGTATCGCGGGGCGCCGCGGCTCAATATTAACCCGGATAACGGCGAGACGCTGTGCATCGCGTGCAACCTGTGCGCGTTGGCATGCCCGGAGACGCTGATCGTAGTGACCAGCGAGCGCAACGAAGCTACCAAGCGGAAGGAGCTGACGACCTTCACCTATGACACCTCGCGGTGCATGTTCTGCGGGCTATGCGAAGACGCCTGCCCGGTGGACGCACTGGAGCTGACACAGGATTTCGAGATGGCTACCTATACGCGCGAGGGGCAGATCTGGGACCGGCAGACGCTGGAAGAAGGACCCAAGCCGACTCAATACAAATGCTGATCGATACGGTTCTGTTCTACATCTTCGCCGTGATGGTGTTGGGGGGTGGAATCCTGACCATCACCCGGCGCAACGCGGTGCACAGCGCGGTTTCGCTGATTGTTTCGCTGCTCGGGGTCGCGGGTCTGTACCTGCTGCAGAGGGCGGAGTTCCTGTTCGCGGTGCAGATCGTGCTGTACGTGGGCGGCATCATGGTGCTGTTCCTGTTCGTGATCATGCTGGTGAACCTGGACCAGGCGGCGAAGCAGCGGCAGTTCAACCGGCAATGGCTGGTGGCGCTCATCGCGGTGGCGCTGGTGGGCGCGCAGGTGGGCTACTTCGTGTGGAAGGGCAAGGACGCGTTCAAGATCGCCGAGCCGGTTACTCCAACCGGGAGCGCGGCCCTCGGAAACACGGAATTGATCGCCAATTCGCTTTTCAGCGAGTACCTGCTCCCGTTCGAGATCGCGAGCGTGCTGTTGCTGGTGGCTGTGGTGGGCTCGGTGGTGATGGCAAAGAAGAGGATCTGAAGATGCACCCGATTACGACGGTTCACTACCTGGCCCTGAGTGCGGCCCTGCTGTTGATCGGGACGGTGGGCGTGCTGACGCGCCGGAACATCGTGATCATTTTGATGAGCATCGAGCTGATCCTGAACGCGGTGAACATCAACCTGATCGCCTTTTCGCATTCGCTGCAGAACATCGACGGGCAGATCTTCGCGATTTTCGTGATTACGGATGCGGTAGCGGAAGCAGCGGTCGGGCTGGGTATTCTGATCGCGCTGTTCCGGAACAAAGAAACCGTGCTGGCCGATGAAGTGGACTTGCTGAAGTGGTAGGAACGCCGTGAACTTCTTAGACCAAATCTGGCTCATTCCGCTGTTCCCGCTGTTCGGAGCGGCCCTGATGCTGCTGTTCGGCAAGAAGCTCGATCCGCAGCCGAAGTCCGAGGTGGCGGTGGCGCCTGGGGTGGAGCCGATCCACGATAGCCACGAACACGGGGTCGGGGATCAGGGGCCGGGGGCCGGGGAACACCATCACGGGCACGATCATGTGCACCCGCACGATCATGTGCACCCGCACGATCATACACACGATCACGGCCATGAACACGATCATCATCATGGCTCGAGCACCAAGTTTCTTATCAAGCTGCTTTGTCCTGGGATGGTGCTGCTGTCCTTCATCTTCAGCGTGGGGGCAGTGTGGCAACTTGCGGGCCAGGCGCATAAGGTCCACGAAGTGATCCAGTTTACGTGGATCGCGGGCATGCCGTTCCACACGGCGGCGGGCGGCCTGGCATCGTTCACGCTGGATTGGGGCTTTCTGCTCGACCCGCTGAGCTCAGTGATGATCCTGGTGGTGACGGGAATCGGATTTTTGATCCACGTGTACGCCACAGGGTACATGGATCACGACAACGGGTACTACCGGTTCTTTGGCTACTTCAACCTGTTCATCTTCTTCATGTTGATGCTGGTGCTGGCCAACAACTATGCATTGTTGTTCGTCGGCTGGGAAGGCGTCGGGCTATGCAGCTACCTGCTGATCGGGTTCTACTTCCACAAGCAGTCGGCAGCTGATGCCGGGAAGAAGGCATTCGTCATGAACCGCGTGGGAGATGCGGGGTTTGTGATCGGCATGTTGCTGCTGATGAGCCTGCTGGGCACTCTGCGGTTCACGGATGTGAACGCAGCACTGCACCATTTCACGGCGGAAACGGCAGGGTTCGGGGTTCTCAGCGTCGCTTCGCTGTGCCTGTTCTTCGGGGCGACGGGAAAGTCGGCACAGTTTCCGCTGTACGTCTGGCTGCCAGATGCAATGGAAGGCCCCACGCCGGTTTCGGCACTAATCCACGCCGCGACCATGGTCACCGCGGGGGTATATATGGTGGCGAGGAGCGCGGCGCTGTTCCAGTTGACGCCCTCGACGAGCGCGGTGGTGGCGACGATCGGCGCGTTCACCGCGATCCTTGCGGCGAGCATCGCGCTGGTACAGAACGATATCAAACGCGTGCTGGCATATTCGACGGTGAGCCAACTCGGGTACATGTTCCTGGCGGCCGGCGTGGGCGCATATTGGGTGGCGGTGTTTCACCTGTTCACGCACGCGTTCTTCAAGGCCCTGCTATTCCTTTGCTCGGGCTCGGTGATTCACGCCGTGGGCGGCGAGCAGGACATGCGCTACATGGGGGATTTAAAGAACAAGATTCCGATCACGCACTGGACCATGTGGGTGGGGTCGGTGGCGATCGCGGGAATTCCGGGCCTGGCGGGATTTTTCTCAAAAGACGAGATTCTGTGGCAGGCGTTCAGTTCGCCGCTCGGCTCGAAGCTGCTGTACACGGTCGGGCTGACCACGGCGGCGATGACCGCGTTCTACATGTGGCGGCTGATGAACATGACCTTCTACGGCAAGTCGCGCGTGAAGCCGGAGGTGGCGGCGCACATTCACGAATCGCCGCCGTCGATGACGGTACCGCTGAGCCTCCTCGCGGTAGGCAGCGTGCTCGCAGGCTGGCTGGGAACGCCGAAACTCTGGGGGCTACCCGAGTTCTTCCGTGGGTTCGAAACGTGGCTTGCGCCGGTTTTTGGGGAGCCGGCAGTGGAGGCCGCGGGAGCACACGATACGGGGCTGGAATGGCTGCTGATGGGAGGCTCGGTAGCAATCGCGGTGTGCGGAATTCTGCTGGCACGCCACCTGTATCACAACCGGCCCGAGATCCCGGAGCGTATCTACGAGCGCTTCCCGCAACTGCATAAGTGTCTGTACAACAAGTGGTACGTGGATGAAGTCTACGAGTACCTGTTTGTCGATGGTCTTTGCAAAAAGGGCGGGCTGCTGCTGGGCGCGTTCGATCGCAACGTGGTGGATGGCGGAGTGAACGGCGCCGGGTGGCTGACGCGATTCAGCTCGAAAATCTCAATGTGGTGGGACACGTGGATCGTGGACGGCGCGGTGCGGTTTTCGAGCTTTGTAGTGAAGATGCTTTCTTACCCCGTGTGCCTGCTGCAGACCGGGCGCGTGCAAGCGTATGCGTTCTTCGTGGTGATCGGGGTCCTGGTGTTCTTCGGGTATTACGTCGTCCGGTAAGCATATGGACCAGCACTTACTCAGCATCGTGTTGTTGACACCGCTAGCCGGCCTGGCGGTGCTGCTCTTCATTCCGGGCAAGCACAAGGACGTGATCCGCGTGTGGGCAAATCTGGCCGGCTTCGCCGGGTTCCTGATCTCGCTGCCGCTGGTCTCAAGATTCGCGACAGGCCGCGCGGGCTTTCAGTTCGAAGAGAAGGCCGACTGGATCCCTTCGCTGGGCGTGCACTATCACATCGGAATCGACGGCATCAGCCTGCTGCTGCTGATGCTCACCACCCTGATGGGATTTCTTTCGATCCTCTGCAGTTGGAGCGCTGTTCAGGAACGCGTGAAAGAATACTATGCCATGTTCCTGCTGCTTCAGGCGGGAATGATCGGGGTCTTCATTTCGCTCGATTTTTTCCTGTTTTACGTGTTCTGGGAGCTGGTGCTGGTGCCGATGTACTTCATCATCGGCGTCTGGGGCGGGCCGCGGAAGCTCTACGCAGCGATCAAGTTTTTCCTGTACACGCTGGCGGGCTCCGTGCTGATGCTGCTCGGCATCCTGACGCTTTACTTCCAGCACTTCAGCCAATTCGGGTTTTACACGCTGGAGATTTCGGAGTTGATGAGGCTCAACCTGCCGCTCGTCGTGCAACAGTGGGTCTTCTGGGCGTTCTTCGTCGGCTTTGCGATCAAGGTGCCGATGTTCCCGTTCCACACTTGGCTGCCGGACGCACACGTGGAAGCTCCGACGGCGGGCTCGGTGATTCTGGCCGCGGTGCTCCTGAAAATGGGCACGTACGGTTTCCTGCGCTTCTCGCTGCCGCTGCTGCCAAAGGCCAGCGTGGATCAAACGATCGTGCAGATTCTGGCGATTCTATCGATCGTGGGCATCATTTACGGCGCCCTGGTGTGCCTGATGCAGGCCGATTGGAAAAAGCTGATCGCATATTCCTCGGTAAGTCACCTGGGCTTCTGCACGCTAGGCATTTTCTCGCTGAACCCTAACGGGATCGCGGGAAGCGTTCTGCAGCAGGTCAATCACGGCATCTCGACCGGCATGCTCTTCCTTGTGATCGGCGTGATTTATGAGCGGCGCCACACGCGCGAGATCAAGGAATACGGCGGCCTGGCGCACGTGATGCCGAAGTTCGCGGTGATCTTCGCGATCGCGATGCTGAGCTCGGCGGGGTTGCCGCTATTGAACGGGTTTATCGGCGAGTTCACGATCCTGCAGGGCGTGTTTGAAGCCAATCGCATCTGGGCCGCGTTCGCGGTGACGGGCGTGATTCTGGGCGCGGCGTACCTGTTGTGGCTCTACCAGCGGACGATCCTCGGCCAGGTGACGAACGGTAAGAACCTGACGATTCCGGATATGAACCCGCGCGAGATTGCGATCTTCCTGCCGCTGATCGCGTGGGCGATCTGGATCGGAGTGTATCCGAAGCCGTATTTCGACATCCTGCGCCGGCCGGTGGCGGAGATCGTGGAGAGAGTGAGGCCGGGATACTTTGGCGGGGGCGTGCAGAATGCCCAAATGGGGGTCGGGGGTCAGGGGTCGGGGGTCAGGGCGCCCGTAACTTCCGTCGCGACAGTAGCCTCGCCGGCGTCCTCGACAGTGGGCAGGGCTGGAGGCGCGCAGTGATCGATTTCACGCAGTTCTTCACCGCCAACGATTACTTCACGATCATTCCGGCGGTCATGCTGGCGCTGTTCGGGTGCGCGATTCTGCTATTCGATTTCCTGCTGTTTCCGGACCCGCGGCATCGCAAGTACCTGATTGTGTTCGTGGCCATCGCGGAGATCTTCACGGGGGTCGGGCTGGTCAAGCAAACGGTGTGGCTGGCGAACTCGGGAGTGACGCAGCTCGCCGGGTTCAGCAGATCGGTGACGATCGACGGGTTCGGCATCTTCTTCAACTGGCTGTTCCTGGCGGCGGCGCTGATCGTGGCGCTGGTGTCGTACAAGTACCTGGAGATCGCGGGAGAGCATCACGGCGAGTATTACGGGCTGATCCTGTTCGCTCAGTGCGGGATGTACTTCCTGGCCACTGGAACGGACCTGGTCACCTTGTTCATCGGGCTGGAACTAATGGCGCTGTGCTTTTACGTGATGGTCGGATTTCTGCGCAGCGACCGTCGATCCAACGAAGCGGCGATGAAGTATCTGCTGCTGGGCGCGTTTTCGAGCGGCTTCCTGGTGTACGGGTTCTCGGTGATGTACGGGATGGCGCGGTCGACGAACCTCTCCGACATCGCGGCGGAGATCGCACAGCGCCCGGCGTGGGACCCGGTGGTGTTCCTGGCGCTGACCACGACGGCGGTCGGGCTGCTCTTCAAGATTTCGGCCGCGCCCTTCCACATGTGGGCGCCGGACGCATACGAAGGCGCGCCAACCACAGTAACGGCGTACTTGTCGGTGGCCTCGAAGGCGGCGAGCATAGCGTTTCTGCTCAGGATCTTCCTCGGGCCGCTGGCATCGGCGCGGGACACGTGGGAGCCGCTGATGTCGGTGATCGCGGTGGCCACGCTGACTCTCGGAAATCTGGCAGCGATCAACCAGACCAACATCAAACGTCTCCTGGCGTACAGCTCGATTTCACACGCGGGATACATGCTGCTGGGCCTGATCGCGGGCAACGAGACGGGAATTCTGGGGATTTCGGTATACGTGATGGTGTACACCTTCATGAACCTGGGCGCGTTTCTCGTGGTCGTGGCTCTGCGGCGGGCGAACATTATCGGGGAGGATCTGGACGATATCGCGGGGCTGGTGCACAAGAGCCCGGCGTACGCGTTCCTGATGCTGATTTTCCTGCTGTCCCTGGCAGGGATTCCGCCGACGGCAGGGTTCCTGGGGAAGTACTTCATCTTTCTTTCGCTGATCGAGACGAGGCACTATACGCTGGCGGTGGTTGCGACGCTGTACGTGGCGGTGGCGATCTATTACTACTTCAAGATTGTGAAGACGATGTTCGTGCGCGAGGCCGAGGTGAAGGCTCCGGAGCTGGCGACGACGTTCGGGCTGCGCCTGGCGCTGGCGACGAGCGTGGCGCTCACGCTGGCGATCGGCATCTACCCGCAGCCGTTCCTCGAAATGGCCAGGAATTCGCTTTCGCTTATCCGGTGATAACGCTATGGAGACGGTTCTCAATCATCCGCTGTTCGTGCCACTGTTGGTGACCGTGGTGGTGATCGCTGCGTTCCCGCTGGTGGCGGGGTATATCGTGCTGGTGGAGCGCAAGGTGCTGGCCGACTTCCAGGTGCGGCTGGGGCCCATGCGGGTCGGACCGCACGGGCTGTTGCAGCCGATCGCCGACGCGCTGAAGCTGCTGCTGAAAGAAGACATCATCCCGACCGAGGCCGATAAGGCCATGTTCTGGTTCGCGCCTTGCATTTCGACCATCACGGCGCTGAGCGCGTTCGCGGTGTTGCCATTTGCGAAGAACGTGTACGTGGCTGACGTCAACGTGGGCCTGCTGGTGGTCTCGGCGATGAGCGCAGTGGGAATTCTGGGGATTATTCTCGGCGGCTGGTCGTCAAACAGCCATTATCCACTCCTGGGGGCGCTGCGCAGCGCGGCGCAACTCGTAAGTTACGAAGTGGCGCTGGCGTTCGCGCTCTTGAGCGGCGTGATGGTAGCGGGAACGCTGAGCATGCGCGGAATCGTGGAATCGCAGGTCCAACGTGGCGTGTGGGGCATATTCGCAAACTACGGGTTCATGATCGTGCCGTTCGCACTGTACATCATCGCGGCGACGGCGGAGACGAATCGCGCGCCGTTCGATCTTCCGGAAGCGGAGAGCGAGCTGGTGGCGGGCTTCCACACGGAGTACAGCGGCTTCCGCTGGGCACTATATTTTCTGGCGGAGTACGCGAACATTTTTGTGGTGGCCTCGGTCGCGGTAACGATCTTCTGGGGCGGCTGGCTGCGTCCATTCCCGAGCGTAGGGTGGCTGGAGAAGCCGCTGAACTACGGCGTGCCGGTGGTCATGTTCGTAGGCTCGGGGCTGGCATGTTTGAAGCTGGTCAGGAAACTGGTGGATCCGCTGCAGCAGAAGGTCCTGCTGGCAGCAATCGCCCTGCTGGTCCTGGTAGGGCTGGCGCTCGCTGTGCCGTCTGTGAACGACGCGATGATCGGGGTCTTCTGGTTCGTGTTCAAAGTAAGCACGATTATCTACCTGATGATCTGGTTCCGCGGGACGTTCCCCCGATACCGGTACGATCAGCTCATGAACATCGGGTGGAAGGTCGCCATCCCGGCGGGGATGGTGGCGATCGTAATCAACGCGGTTCTGGGGATGATCTAGCCAGATCATAGCAGCCACGGATTCATATCGATGGAAACTGATCGGAACCCGTCCGGATCCGTGCCCGCCCGTGGCTGATTGGTTTTGATCTGCCTGTTATTCTGGTGGCCTATGTTGAACGCCCTGGGGGTTATTCTGCTGGCCGCCATGAACCTCGCGGCGCAGCCGATTCAATACAACGAGTCGCGCAAGGTCTGGCTGCTACGCACGCAGCAGAGCTCGTACACGCTCGGGTTGGGCGCGGATGGGGCGCTCCGGCACCTGTATTGGGGCGGCCCGTTGTGGCGCGCGGACGATGTCGCCGGGGCCGCGCCGCGGCGGGATCTTTCGAGTTTCGATCCGCGGCAAATGCTCGAGGCCGAGGAGTTCCCGGGATGGGGCGGTCCGCGATATTACGAGCCGGCGCTGAAGATCGCGCGCGAGGACGGGGTTCGCGATCTCGTGCTGCGGTATGTCTCGCACAGGATCGCGGGCGAGGATCTGGACATCGCGCTCAAGGACATCAGCGACGCGGTCGAGGTCACACTGCACTATCACGTCTATCCGGAGTACGGGATCGTGCGGCGCTCGGCAACGATTCGCAACGGCACGCAGCACGCATTCGCAATCGAGAGCGCGCAGTCGGCGGTGTGGAACCTGCCTCCGGGAGACGGGTACAACCTGACGTACGTGGCCGGGCGATGGGCCGGGGAAACGCAGATCCAACGCGAGCCGGTCCACGAAGGGCAAAAGGTGATCGAGAGCCGCAAGGGACACACCAGCCACAATTTCAACCCATGGTTCATGATCGACGCGGGCGATGCGGGCGAGGAGCACGGGCGCGTCTGGTTCGGCGCTCTCGGGTGGAGCGGCAACTGGAGGATTTCGGTGGAGCAGACGCCGTACAGGCAGGTGCGCGTCACCGGCGGCATGAACAGCTTCGATTTCGCCTACCGCCTCAAGCCCGGCGAAGCGCTCGAGACGCCGCCGTTCTATGGCGGGTATTCGGGCGCGGGGTTCGGGGCGGCATCGCGCATGCTTCACCGCTTCACCCGCGAGCAGATTCTGCCGGGCGGCGCGGCGTCGCGCCTGCGGCCGGTGCTCTACAACTCGTGGGAAGCTACAACGTTCGCGGTCAACGAGGCGGGCCAAAAGGAACTCGCGGCAAAGGCGGCCAGACTGGGCGTGGAGCTGTTCGTGATGGACGACGGATGGTTCGGCGCGCGCAATAACGACCGTGCGGGGCTGGGTGACTGGTTCGTCAATCCGCAGAAGTTTCCGCAGGGGCTGAAGGGACTGATCGATCATGTCAATTCGCTCGGGATGGATTTTGGGCTTTGGGTGGAGCCGGAGATGGTAAACGCCAATAGCGACCTGTACCGCGCGCACCCCGACTGGGTCATCAATTTTCCGGGGCGGCCGCGCAGCGAGCTGCGCAACCAGATGATCCTCAACCTGGCGCGCAACGAGGTGAAGGAATACCTGTTCGGCGTGTTGGACAAGCTGGCGTCGGAGTACAACATCCGCTATTTCAAATGGGACATGAACCGCTCGTTCAGCGAGCCGGGATGGCCGGACGCGGGCGCGGCGGAAGAGCGGCGGCTGTGGGTCGGATACGTGCGGAACCTGTACGAGGTTCTCGACCGGCTGCGGGCCAAGCATCCTAAGCTGGAGATCGAGTCGTGCTCGGGCGGCGGCGGGCGGATCGACCTGGGAATTCTGCAGCGCGTAGACGAGGTATGGACCAGCGACAATACGGAGGCCTTCGACCGGCTGCGGATTCAGGAGGGATTCTCGTTCGCGTATCCGGCGAAGATCATGTCGGCCTGGGTGACGGATGTGCCGAACATGAACGGGCGGAGCACGTCGCTTGCGTACCGGTTCCTGGTGGCGATGCAGGGGGCCCTTGGAATTGGCGCGAACCTGAACAAGTTTACCGACCAGGATTCGGCTTTGGCCACGAGCATGATCGCGGCGTACAAGCGGATTCGCGCCACGGTGCAGACCGGCGATGTCTACCGGCTGCTCTCCCCGCGAACCGAAGATGTGACCGCAACGGAATATGTCGCCGCGGACGGTAAGCAAGCGGTGCTATTCGCGTACCGGCACTCGCAGCAACTGCGGGCGGATGCGCCGGCGGTCAGGCTGCGCGGGCTGGACGAAAAAGCGGTGTACAAGATCGAGCCGGTGAACAACCAACTAGCGGAGCGGCAGCAGCAATTCAGCGGCGCGTACCTGATGAACGCTGGCCTGAAACTGAATCTGCGCGGCGACTACGACGCGACGGCGATCATTCTGGAACGGCTTTGATCATTTTGGCGAGGATCAAGCCCCCGAGGATGAACCCACGAAGTGCATCGCAAATTGCGCTGTCGTATAAGCGGGACCTTCCGATCCCGCGATTTTCGCAACGCGGGCTTTCCGGCCCGCGATTTTTTTGGAAGGAGTTTTTACCGATGTCTACCCCTGCTCAAATCGCAGCCAACCGCGCCAACGCGCAGAAATCCACCGGCCCCCGCACGCCCGAAGGGCAAAGCCGTCTCCCGTTTCAACGGCCTCAAACACGGACTCGACGCCGCCTCCGTCGTCATCCCGGCGAAGATCCCGCCGAATACGAAGCTCTAGCCAACGACTTCCGCCGCCAGTTCCACCCCGCCTCCGCCCTCGAACACTTCCACGTCGAGACCCTCATCCGCTCCGCCTGGCTCAAGCGCCGCCTCCAGCGGACCGAAGCCAAACTCTACCGCGCCCTGTTCGCCGAAGGCTCCGACCCCGAAGACCTCGACGTCGCTACCCTCACCAATTCCCCTACCGCCAAACTGATCCACAAGGTTTTCGCCCAGATCGCTTCCCTCGATCGCGCTTTCTTCGCCGCCATCAAGGAGTTGCGCCGCATTCAGACGGTGGACGAAGGGGCTTACATGGACCTCCGCCTCGACGCTCCCCTGCCCCTCGACCGCGGCGAGATCTGCCGCCTGTCCGCGCTCTCCGAATCCCCGTCGCAGACCCTCCCCGCCCGCGACCTCAATCCCGCCCTTCGCCTCTAGCAAACGCGCCCATCCGCGGAAACCGAATTTGGCCTTACCTGCACGTTTCGTTAGAACGTCACCCGCAAACCGAACTGGATGTATCGCGGATTGTTCGTCTGGCTCCCGATCGTCCCGAAACTCGCGCTGGTGGCCGTCAGGTTCGCCCCTGCGAACAGCGGCTTGTTCGTCAAATTGAACGCCTCCGCGCGGAACTGCACCTTCACCCGCTCCTTGATCGAGAACGTCTTGGTCAGGGTGAGGTTGATGTTGTTCGTGTGATCCACCCGCAGATTGTTGAACTGCGAGGGGAACGTGCGGAAGTTCTGCGAGAGCTGCTGGCTGGTAACCGTGTTGAACGCCGTCGTGTCGAACGCGTGGTTGGGATTCTCCGCATTGTAATGCAACGGCGCGCCCAGGTAGATCAGGTTGCCCCAGCTGAGCGGCGCCCCGCTGTGCAGCGTGAAGATCGCCGCCAGAGACCAGCCGCCGGCCACGAAGTCGAGCGCCCGGTTCATCGTGGCGCCGATCTGCTTCCCGCGGCCGAACGGCAGATCGTAAGTGCCGCTGGCTACGAAGCTGTTGGGACGGTCGAACGCGGAAACCCGCTTCTCCAGCGCCGGCGAGCCCCCGTTCAGGTAGTTGATGCTGTCCATCAGCCGCGAGTGGTTGTAGTTCACCACGAACTGCAAGCCGCGCGAAAACCGCTTCTGCAACTTGATGTTGATCGAGTGGAAGTACGAGCCGCCATTGTTCAGAGTGCTCTCGGTGACGCCGCTGAACTCGGGGAACGGGCGCAGCACGTTCGATGCGGCCGTGGTCGAGCCGTTCAGACTCGTGCCCGGCAGCAGGCCCGCGAGCGGGTTCGGCACCACCGCGGCCAGCGCGTTGATGGTCGCGTTGTCGCGGAAGGGAGACGTGCTCAGGTACTGCACCGGCAGCGACGTCAGGCTGTAGTTGGTAGTGAGGTGCACCGAGTGATTGCCCAGGTAGCCGATTTGCAGCACGGTGTCGTGCGGCAGTTGTTGCTGGATGTCCAGCGTCCACCGCAGGCTGTACTGGTTTTGCAGGTTCGGATTGTAAAACGTGATGCTCTGGCCGAGATACGTATTCACTCCGGCCGCCGCGCCCGGAGGCTGCGAGATTCCGTTGGGGAACGGATTGCTCAGCGTCGTGGCCGGGCTCAGGTAACTGTTGTTGGTGGCCACATACTGGTTCTGGATGCTGAAGCCCGGCTGCTGCGCCAGCAGGACGCCGTAGTTGTAATAGAAGATGCCGGTCCCGGCGCGGATCACCGTCTTGCCCTTCAGCGCCGTCGGTGTCCAGCTGATCCCTAACCGCGGCGCGAACGATTTGTGCGACGTGGTGTACGCCGACCGGTTGCTGGAGCTCGCAAACAGCAGCCCGCCCGTCGCCGAGAACTGGCTCGGCGGCAGCTGCGGCAGCGGGTTCTTCGCATAAGCCGCGGCCGCCGCCGCCGATACCTGGTTGACCGCCGCCGGATCGAATCCGATCGACTGCCGGTTGTGGCTCTCCGTCGTCGGCGCGCCGTACTCCCATCGCAGGCCCATGTTGATCGTCAGGTTCGGCCTGGCGTGCCAGTCGTCTTGGACGAACAACGTGTCGTACCACGAGTCGTTCTTCGACGGCGAGTAGATGTCGATCGACCCGCTGGTCGGCAGCCCCAGCAGAAACTGCGCCATCGATCCGCCCAGCGTCGGCGCGGTCGCGCTGCTCGTGGCTTTCACCCAGCTCCCCGTGTCGAACGTGTAGGCCCCGGTCGAATTGAGCCAGTTGATGTTCGTGAAATCCTGCAAGAGGGCCTGGCCGCCGAACTTGATGCTGTGCGTGCCGATGATCTTGGTGTAACTGTTGAATGCCTGGTAGGTGTTGTACGGCTGGTTGATGTAGTAGGAAGAGGTCGCCGCGTTGCCCGCGTATCCGTCGGAGAACGTGAACAGCGGCATCATCAGGTGCGGCGAGTTGGCCGCGATATACGGCGGAAATCCGAGCTGCGTCGGGTCGTAGCCCTGGCTGGGCTGGAACGAGTATTGGTCGTAGCGGTTGAAGCCCAGCCGCAGGTCGCCCACAAAGCTCGGCGAAAACGTGTGCACGTCGTCGATCATGCCGCCCCAAAGATCGCGGCAGATCGGGTGCTGCGTGTACGCCAGGTTCTGTACAATGTCGTTGGGACCGGTCTGGCACCAGTAGCTCTGCCGCCCGCTGACCGTCAGCTTGTTCTTGTTGCTGATGTTCACGTCCGTCCGGCCGGAGAAGGAATGGTACCGGTCAACCGTGTTCTCCGGAGACAGGAAGTTGTTCGTGTCGTCGTAGATGCCCTGCGTATTCGGGGCCGGCATGTACTGCTTCAGAAAACTGGTGGCGATCGGATTCAGTCGGTTCGATGGAATGATGTTCCCCGGAAACACCGTGCGCGTGATCGTGCTGCCGTTCAGCACCGCGCTCGTGGGATCGTAAAGCGTGTAGTTCTTCGACCCGCTGTTCAGCGACAGGAGGTGCGAAAAGTCGCCCTGGATCTCCGCCGCCGTGGGCACCGTGAAGTACGCCGGCGTCGCGTATGCATCCGCGAATCCCTCGTACGCGAAGAACCAGAACAACCGGTCCTTGCCGTTGATCACTTTCGGAATCCACACCGGGCCGCCCACCGTCGCGCTCCACAGGTTTTGCCGGTACGGCGGCTTCTTCAGCCCCGCCGCGTTGGTGAAAAACGGCGTGCCCGCCAGGTTCGACACCTGGTTGAATTCCGATGCCGTGCCGTGCAATTGATTGGTTCCCCCCTTGGTCGTGATCTCCACCGTGCCGCCGCCGAATCCGCCGTAGGATGCGTCCACGTTGAACGCTTCCACCTTCACGTCCACTACCGAATCTACCGGCGGGCTGAAGGACACGCGCGTGCTCGTCGTCCCCAACGTGCCGACGTTGGGCACGCCGTCCAGCAGCGCCGCGTTGGCCCCCGTCGCCGCGCCGCCCATGGCGAACGTCGAGAACCCGCTGTTCTCGAACGGCCGGTTCTGGTCGCGCACGCCGGTGTTCACCACGCCGTACCCGAGAATCGCCAGGTCCATCGGCGCGCGCCCGTTCACCGGCAGGCTCTCCACCTCGTGCGTGGTGATCACCTGCCCCGCCGAAGCCGACACGCTCTCCAGTTGCGCCACGTCGGCGCTCACCGTCACCGATTCGCTCGCCGTTCCGATCGCCAGCGGAATGTCCTGCGATACCCGCGTGTCGCTGCCGATCTGGATGCCCGACTGAAGGTACTTCTTGAATCCCGACGCCTCGGCGGTCACACTGTACGGGCCCGGCGGCAGGAAAGGAATCGTGTACAGGCCGTCGCTGTTGGTGACCGTCTCGAAACGGCTGTTGGTGTCGCTCTTGATGGCCGTCACCTTCACGTTGACCACCACCGCCCCGGAAGGATCGGTGACCTTGCCGGTTAGGGTGGAGCGGAATTCCTGGGCTGCGCAAAGGCAGACAAACAGAAGGACCGGGACAAGAATGCGGCGCGGCATGCAAGACCTCCTCGGTAACAGAGCCAGTATATGCGGGGAGCCGCCGCAAGGCAAGAAGTTTCATGAAACGAATGACGGAAGATCCGCTGAATTAAATGAAAAAATGTGCCCAGTTATCGTTATCACACAAGAGCGCCCATATATTTCATGAAATAACGAGTCATGTTACACTATTTCCCGTGCCGAAACAGAGACCGAAAAAGCCCGCCACCATCGTCGATGTCGCCAGGCAGGCCGGCGTTTCCCTGGGCACCGCTTCCC
>Ga0335077_10001100_pt1 | contig 31614 bp, 30 predicted proteins | sample Lox_Sample_31_FD_207151 | JGI IMG/M metagenome (GOLD analysis project Ga0335077, IMG submission 207151) | Soil microbial communities from Loxahatchee National Wildlife Refuge, Florida, United States - Lox_Sample_3.1 | ecosystem: Environmental > Terrestrial > Soil > Wetlands | place: USA... | reverse complement strand
CTTCGACCGCCCATCCCACCGCGCGATCGGCTTCCGGCGAGCCCGTCACGCGCCCGCCGATGGTGTCTGTCAAGAATCGCAAGTTTTCCACAAGCGGCGAAGGACCCGTCGCGCTGCGGATCATGCCGGGCGCAAGTTCGGAGCAGGATTTCTCAACGGAGCACGCTCCGGTTCCTTGAGGCACCTGCTGCCAACCCGGCGGCGGATTGATCGGAGCGACCTGCGCCGAGACGGTCGCAGCAAACAGAAGAAGCCCCGCGCCCGCGAACGCCGCGCCGGATTTGAAAAGTTTGCCGATCATCGCTGCTTCGCGCTTCATCGCGACGCATTATAGCGAGGAAACTTCACGGAATTGTAACAACTCGAAGCTAGAGTCTCCTGTGGAAAGAAACAAAGTAGCGAAGAATTTTCCGGATGCGAGAAAGTTCTACATGCGATGAAGCGCTCCGCACATGCCCGTTTGCGGTGCATTCAGTTCAATCGCGACATCTTAAAGAAATGAAGAACTTTGGCACTCCAGCTGCCCACGAAAATCGGTTCAGCTCCCTCAAACCTTGCGGCGCGGTTTCGAGGCGGCGCTTCCGTTCTTCCGAGGGGTTTCGGAAGGTTCGGGTCGCAGCGCGATTCAGTCTTGCAGTTTCGCATTAGACAAAGCAGTCGAATCGGAATCATTTGCCCACTACAGCCCTGGGCAGGGACGGAAAGGCCCCAGTGAAGAAAGTGCGGGTGTTCCCGAAGGCGCTGCACAAAGACAGGAAACACGACGCAAGCCCGTCCAGCATGTTCGTCTTCTGCGAAAAATCCAGCGGCGCAACTCAATTCCGGGCCGAATCGAAGTCGGATTTCAACTGCACGGTCGAGCGGCTGGCCGGTTTGCTGGCCATGCAGTGCCTGGTGCGGGGGTCCGACCCGGGCGATTTCGCGATTCTCGTCCCCGCCGACCGGGCGCTGGCGAACCGATTGATGTCACGCGCCGCCGAGCTGCTTGAGGAAGGGCGCGCAGCCGCAAGCCCCGTCTCGCTGAGTCCCCGGCAGAAGGAAATTCTTCAGGCCGTGGTCTGCAACCGCGCGAACAAGGAAATCGCGTCGAAGTTCAACATCACGGTGCGCACCGTGAAGTTTCACATCTCCGCGCTGCTCACCAAGTTCAGCGTCAGCAATCGCGCCGAGCTGGCGCGCCGCGCGGCGACGTTTATGCGCCCGGCGATCGTCGAAAGCGTGACGGTGGACTTGGACCGGCGATCCGGAGAACCCATCCGCAAGGAATTCGCGACCGCCGGCTTGCGGTTCCCCGAACGAACGCTGACTGCGTAACGACGTTTTTCCTTCAATCCTTCTTCTGGTCTGAGTGATCCATGCGCATGCCTTTCGGCATCGGCGCGGGCGCGGCCGCTTCCTGCGGGCCCAACACCTTCTGCGCGGCGGGCGGGAGCTTTTCAATGTTGGCGAGGAAAGCGACGACCTGCCAGATCTGCGTGTCGCTCAGGATGTGACTCCACGCGGGCATTCCGGTCCAGCGGATGCCGTGCTGGATGACGTAGAAGTTCTGGTTCTCGGGCATGTCCGGCGCGTCCTTGAAAAATCCGGGCACGGGCGGATTGAACGAGCGGCTGAATTCGCTGTCGGGGTTTGACGGCACGCCGTGGCATCCGGCGCAGTGGTCGAGATAGAGCTTCGCGCCGGCCGCGACGTTTTCTTCCGTGGGCGCAACCGGATTCTTGCGTTCCGGGGCGCGGCGCTCAGTGGAGACATCGACGGCCGCCATCGCGAGATCGGTCTCAATCACCGACGGCTTCTGGTCCGCCGAGAAATCGACGTAGCCTTTCTTCAGCGCGAACCAGCCGCCCGCGGCGAGCGCGATCAGCGTCACCAAGATTCCGAGGACAAAACCTCTCATGTGTTCAGGTCTCCCGGGTCATTTCCATTTCAGAGTTTTCACGTCGATGGTGGGCGGGGGGAATTTCATATCCATCGCTTCGAGCGTCTCGGCGATGATGTGCGAGACGGCGAGATTGCGGAACCATTTCTTGTTCGCGGGGATGATGTACCACGGCGCGTGGGCGGTGCTGCACTTCGCGAGCGCGTCCTCGTAGGCAGCGGTGTAGTCATCCCAGAATTTGCGCTCGTCGAAATCCGCCTGGGAAATTTTCCAGCGGCGGTCGGGATCGTCGATGCGCTGCTCGAAGCGGCGCTTCTGCTCGTCCTTGGAGATGTGGAGGAAGAATTTGACGATCTTGATGCGATTGTCGTGCAGCAGCTCCTCGAATTCATTGATCTGATCGTAGCGCTGCGACCAGACGTCCTTCGGCACCATGTTGTGAACGCGCACGACGAGAACGTCCTCGTACACCGAGCGGTTGAAGATTCCGATGTCGCCGTATTCGGGGACGGCCTTGTGCACGCGCCACAGGAATTCGTGGGACATTTCCTCGGCGGACGGCTTCTTGAACGATGTGACGTGGCAGCCCTGCGGATTGCAGCCGGTCATCACGTGGCGAATCGTGCCGTCTTTTCCGGCGGCGTCGCGGCCTTGCAGGACGATCAGCAGCGCGCGCTTGTGCTCGGCGTAGAGCAGGTATTGCAGCTTGTCGAGCCGCTCGATCGCTTTCGCGAGGCTGGCCTTCATCTTGCCGCCCTTTTCCCAGCCGAGCGTTTCTTCCGGATCCCAGTCAGCGAGCCGGACTTTCTTGCCGGGCGTCACCGCGAGCGCTTTGCTGAAGTTCGTCGCCATTCAGTTTGTGCCTCCGGTGGATTGCGTGGCTGGGCGGAAATTGAAAACCTCGTAAAATTGGCGATTAGAAAAGGCGCCGATGCCGTGTTTTGAATGAGTTAGGTGGAGTTCTAATTCCGCACGGTTTGCAAAATTGGCGATTAGGTTCTGGAGGTTGGAGGCTGGAGACTGGAAGCTGGAGGACAGCACTCGCGCCCCGGGCAGAGCGGAGACACACCCCTCGGCTCGTCCGCCCGTGCGGACTTGCTCGGGACGACGACCCTCGTCAGGTCGTCGGAGGCAACGACGCAGGGAGATGGCTCCGTCCCGAAACCTCGGGACTCGTCTCGCCATGTGCCTTCGGGACCGTCTCGGTGTCGCCATCAATTCCACATGCCTCCTTCACGCCCACGCTGCCATAACACAGAACGCGGCGCAAGGGATCGCCGCAGTGGACAGTAGCGTCTGCTTGCAACGGGGCCGGTTGCGGATGGGAGTGACCTCTGGCCTCGGACGTGAGGCCGCGACGATAGTTTCCGAGTAGGCGATGATACGTCCGGAGTCCCCACGGCCAACGTGGATGGACTGGCTAATAAAGCCTCTGTCCCAGCCAATGCTCGACGGAGGAGTTTGACGGCGCTTGGAGGAGGGGGCCCGCACGGAGTCACTGACACAACCGTTATGAGCGATGGACGCGCTCGGCGGCACGCGAACGAAAGGGCGCATTTCCAGACGTGCAGTGTGAGAGGCTTACCAGCGGTGCCCCCGTTAGGTTTGGCGCGCAAGGAAATTGTCTTGACACCTCGATTTAGCTATGTAATATGCTGCCCTCAATGTCATCTACCGTTCAAGTATATGGAGCCCTGTTAATAATAATATTGATTCCGATTTTGCCTTCGTATCTCCTGTTCAGTATCCTGCCCAGTCGTGCCGACGTCAGCGGACCATTCCAAGGTCTGGAAATCAAACTTGGCGGTGCCTTTGCCGGCTACTTTTTGCTGGTTCTTTTGGTGATCTTCCAATTGCCTCGAATCAGGAGCGTGATCTTGCCGGAGACTTCGGAGGTTTGGACAGTGCAAGGGTATCTCTACGACGAACACGGACAGGGACTATCTATAGCACCCGGCGATATCCAGTTCCTACCACCGGCCCAGGAAGGAGATGGCAGTGGTTGGTTTACCGCTACATTTGCGACTGAATTGACCAAGAGTGGAGGGATGCCGGCCTTTCCGCGCTTGTCCGTTAGTCACTCGGGATTCCCAAACGCGACGATTCCGCTAGACCCGAACGACGCTGAGGCGAAAACTTTGCAGGCCAGCCGGGACGAAACAACTCACCTCCTAGTCCTTAAACCGCTTGTCTTCAAGAAGCCCGCCTCCCCGTACGCCCCGGTTGGCACACCCTTGAAGGCGGGCGACCCATCCGCCTACACCGCTGCCGTCCAAGCGTCGGTGAAATCCAGCCAATGACTGTGTTCCCAAAATCGTCTCGCGCAAGACGCTCGTTGGCTCTCGTCGTAGTGCTCACGTTTCTGATTGCGACTCTCCCTGGCCCTGCGAGCGCCTCGCTATTGCGCGGCCGCCTCATTCGCATCGGACCGGGAGCAGCGCAATACCCCGCGTCGGGTGTTACCGTTACGGTCTTTCGCCAAGACATCGGAAGGTCCGTGCCGTCTGTTACGGACGCCAATGGCATGTATTACCTGAACATACCGCCAGGTGTGTACTGGCTCGAGGTGTGGGTAACGAACCCACCCCGCATCTATCAGATCCAAGTCGTCGAGCCGAATACCGACATACCGCCAATCGCCATTTGACCCAAGTCGTCTGGGCTCAACGTGGCACGTTTCTGAATCCGGCGCAAGAGATCGCCGCAGTGGATAACGGTGTCAACTCGTCACGGGGCCCGATGTGTAGGGAGACCTCGTGTCTCGGATGTGAGACCGCGAGCATAGTTTCCAAGCATCCGGCGATCCGCGAGTTATCGCGTGGAGAGTCGAATCGAGATGGGAAGTACTGCCGCTCCAAAGAGCGTTTCGTTTCTTAGGACTGACACGCCCTATTTTGCTAGAGGAAGTTGCCGACGTTGAAATACGGGTGAATGCCTTCGCCACCACCGCCGGCCACCGCCATCCGGAAGATCACATCCTTGCCCAAATAGATTGATATACCGCCGCCGAAACTCTGGCGCATGCCGGAAAAATCCAGGTCGCTATTCCTCAGAGCTACTTTCCCGGCGTCGTAGCCGACCACTATCCCAAGGTGCGAGCACACCGTGCGGATCAGACCTTTTTTGCAAGGATCGCAAATGTCGCAAATCTTGCGGTCGTACTCGGCTCGGACGGTCATGAGGTCGGGGCCCCGGAAACGATAGTCCTTGAAGGCGGGCAACGAAGATTGGCTATCGATATCCGATCCCCCGATGGTTTCCTGAAGGTAAAAGGGGACGGCGTTCCCCGAGCTCGCGTCGGACACCGAATATCTCCAGAGAACCGAGAAGTAGTTCTGTTCAATCACGCCGCCATGCTTTCGCTTCTCCGGATAGAACCGCTGCTCCGCCTTCGCCTCGAGCCGCCGGAAGGAGTAGTGGCCGCTGCCCGTGTCCTGATAGAAGCCGTAGGCAATGTTGGAATCCAGCTGAAATCGCGTGAGAAAACGGAAATGCGGATTGAGAGATACCTGCTCGTGAATGAACGGCGGCTGCGCCGTAAGGCCGGGCGCTGTTTGCTCCGTGAACTTCTGCCGAATGGAAACGATATTCGCGCCCGTCACTCCGCCGATATCAGGCCAAAGCCCTTCGATCTTGCCGCCCGCCGAAAGCCAGAACAGCTCCGGAAACGGAGTCGTGATTTCGATTCCGGCGGAGGTATCCCGCTGGCTGAATCTCACGGAATCGCCGAGGGTCGAATTCGGGCCGAGCCCGTAGAAAGTCATCATGGGCAAAGAGCGGTTGCGGGCGTAGATATTCAGCCCGAGTGACTTCCCTGATTTATTCCAGTCCGCGGCGATGGTGCGAATGCTGGTGAATTTCAATTCGGCATACCAAAACTGGCGAATGCTGATTACGGACGTGGCCTGCAACTGATCCTGAGCTCCATTGCTCTCATTGAGATCGCGTGTATACCGACCACCACCTCCGACGCCGCCACCGGGCACGATACTCTGCACGAGAAAATGAAACGGCCGAGACCGAAAGGTGGAAGTGGCGCAAGGGATGAATTTCTTGGTGAAATCACTCGAAAGCGAGCAGTTGTGTTTCCATGCGTCCCAATCCGTGGTTCCAGTGACCGGAGCACTGCCGGATGGCTGCACCTGGCCTCTGGCGGGGCTCGCCCAGAAAAGTGCAAGTCCGGCGAAGGCAAGCATCCATCTCAATCCTGATCCGCGATTGGCTATGACCATCGTCTCCTCCACTCGACTATTTCAGCCTGGGTGTTCACGGATGGATCTTGGAATCCACGGCCTGCAGGTACGCGGCCGCCTGCGCCTCGGTCCTGATCGTGTTCGGATCAATGCCAGTTCTTTGATTCGCCGGAAGTTTTTGCTCGAGCATGGCGTGCTGAAGAACCTGCGCCTTCAGGTGGTCGTTGATAGGCTGGGCAAGTTCCGCTGCGGTGGGCGGCTGGGAGGTTGCCCCTGCGCCCAGGTCGATGTTGTCCGTGCGGGGTTGCGACAGCGCGAGGTTGTCCTCGAACGTGTTGGCGTTTTTGTCTCGCAATGTGAGGTTCACACCGGAAACGGCGGGGAGAAAGAGTTTGAATGTAGTGGCAATGATGGAGGTGTGATCGTAGAGCCTGCGATCGATCGTTCCGGGCGCGATGTACGGCGAGATCAGGACCGCGGGGACGCGCACACCCAGGCGAGTGAAATCGAATGAAGGATCGGTGGAAACGCCGTCGTTGGTCCAGACCTTGCCATCCGGATTGACGGCAGTGGGCGGTTTCACGTGATCGAAAGTTCCGCCGTGCTCGTCGTACACGATCACGAGCAGCGTAGAGTTGCGCAACTTGGTGTTTCCCCAAATGGCCTTGAAGGTGGTTTGAATGAGCGCTTCGCCCTCTCTCACATTGTGGTCCGGATGCTGGTCGCTCGCGGAAAAGGCGGGCTGGCCGTCGCCACCGGCAGAATTGGCGAAACGCGGCTCGAGAAAACTGTAGGTTGGCAGATCGTTGCTCGCGCAGGCAGGTAGAAAGTCGTCGTCGAACGAGCCAAAGAAATCTGGCTTTGCTGCGAGGCCGTCGAACGTGGAGGCCATGGTGGAATCGTGGTAGTAGATGACCGAGTCGAGATGATTCTCGGCAAGGCGCTCGTAGATCGTGGGAGAAAGCTTGCGCCAATCGATTCCCATATCGACGCGGCCGATGGAGGTGGCCGCGTGCATGAATGCGCGATTGGGAAACGTCGGCCCCGGCAGCGAAGAGAACCATCGGTCGCAGACGCAGAATTGCTGCGCTAATCGAGTCAGCACAGGAAGCTTCTGGGGTGAAAAGCACTTCATGATGCGGTGCGCGGCCGCGGCATCGCCGGTTTTTCCTTCGTAGCTTGTTACAAAGCCGCTCATCTCCGGATCGTGGGATACCGGGGTGCTCGGGTCGCCGTAAAGCTGCGTCAGCGTATCCAAACCGGAGTGGCCCGGATCCGGAGTAAGGTCACCGGCGTAGTTCGCGTCGTTAGATACCTGGGCGACACCGCCCTTTGAATCGTCATTGGTTTCGTTTCCCTTCAACCCGTCGATCGCCCACGTCGGGCTCATTGCGAACCCCAACATGTGATCGAATGACCGGTTCTCCATCATGAGGACGACGATGTGCTTTAGAGTGTCGGTTCCCGCTGACATGCGGCCCCCCGTTTCGGTTTCGGAATCGCCATGGGACGGCGTGAATTGTAACGCATGATGCGCGAAATTCTTAGCAACTTGTGTAAGTATCTTCTGAAGTATCGTATGGCGGTTTGTTCCGGATGTGCCCGCCGATCGGTTCGCTTCGGAGCAAAGTGGCAGTCCGGCAAATCCACCCAAGGCGCGAAAGCCGCGGAACGACGAGGACTTGCTGCGAGTGAACCTGCGCACCCTTCGCCACCCCACTCAGGGCAAGAAGGTAATTGGCGGGGCGGCCGGTTTTATGTCGGAGCTAAAGCTCCGACCCCCTAAGAGCGTCAGCCCGCCTGAAGGCGGCCGCTACGAATGCAAAGGCTGGGCACGGTCCGTCACGGCGGATGCCCCTACGAAGACGAAGGCCGGGCGCGGCGGGGGGTGGTGGTGATGACGACGACGCTGATGAGGACGAAGGCGGTCCCGAGGATCGTGCGGAGGCCGAGCGGTTCGCCCGCAAAGAAGTATCCGAGCAGCACGGCGACGACCGGATTCACGTACGCGTAGGTGCCGACCTTGGTCGGCGATTCGTGATGAATCAGCCAGACGTAAGCGGTGAACGCGACGATCGAGCCGGCGACGGTCAGATAGAGCAGCGCGAGCCACGCTCCGCGTGAGACGGCCGATGGATGAAAACCGCGAAATTCGCCGAGCGCGGCCGAAGTGAGAGCCAGAAGCACGCCGCCGGCGAGCATCTGCGCGCCCGAGTTCATCGATCTGGAAGAGGGCAGCGGCAGCTTGCGCATGAGCACCGACGAGATCGACCAGCTCAGCGGCGCAACGAGCAGCGCCGCGGCGCCGAGCCGGTCAATCGGCGGCCCGCCGAGATTCAGCGTGCGGCTCACCAGCACGGCCACTCCGCCCAGTCCGATCAGGAGCGCCACCGCCAGGCGGAGGGTGAGCTTCTGCGTCCGCAGGAAAACGACTTCCGAGAGAGCCATGAACGCCGGAATCGTGGCCATCATGACCGCGGTGAGGCCGGAAGGCACGCGCTGCTCGGCCCAGTACACCAAGCCGTAGTCGCCGATGAAGAAGAAGACCGCGAGCAAAAACAGCGATGCCCACTCGAGACCGCTCGGCGAGCGATCGCCGCGAGCGAGTCTCCAGATGTAGAGCGCGAACCCCGCGGCCAGGAAGCGCATCGCCGCAAACAGGAATGGCGGAACTTCGTGGACGCCCACACGAATGGCGAGAAACGTCGATCCCCAAACGAAATAGATGATGGCGAAGGCCAGCAGGGTCTTCCACGCGGGGCGATGGGTGTCGGCTGGCATGGCGGATTTCTCGGGGCGAGGCGTGGTGATGGCGTTGTTTCGCCCCGAGAACAAAACGATAGTAAGGGATATGAAGGCTTCGGCCAAATGCGGCGCCCGTTGCAAAGGACGCGGCGCACGCGCCAAATTGGCTGCCACATTCTCACTTGCAAATAACAAGTGATGTTTGATAGCGTGCCGCGCGTGCCCAGCAGGCGGAAAACAAAACGAAGGTCGGGATGCCCGGTGAGCGTTTCGCTGGAACGATTTGGGGACCGCTGGTCGCTGCTGATCATTCGCGACCTGATGGTGCGCGGGCTGCGGACGTTCAAGGAATTTCAGGAATCGGGCGAGGGAATTGCGACGAATATCCTGGCCGATCGTCTAAGGAAGCTTGCGGCGGAGGGAATCATCACCGCCGAGGCGGAAGCGGCGGACGGCCGCCGGGTGAACTACCGGCTGACGGAAAAGGGGATCGATCTGGCGCCGGTGCTGCTGGAATTGCTCGTCTGGGCGTCGCGGCACGAGGAGACGGGCGCGCCGTGCGCCGTGATCGAGGGGATGGCGAAGAACCGCGAGGCGGTGATCGCGGAGGCGCGGCGGAGGTGGAAGGAGCGCGACGCGACTCCGCTGCTGCCGTCATTTGAAGAGGGCGGCAATGGTGGTAGATTGGCGCGCACTGCGCGGGGGACCACACCGCGCCATTCGCGGGCGTAAGGAGGAGAGCTCATGGAATCCACGCAAGCGGCGCCGACATCGAAGGCGATGCTATGGACGGGGCGAGTGATCAGCGGCCTGGTGGTGGTGTTCATGCTGTTCGACAGCACGCTGCATATCCTGAAGCCGCCGCAGGTGGTGGAGGCGTTCGCGCGGATCGGATTTCCCGAGAGGCTTTCGGTCTGCATCGCGGTCGCTGCTCTCGTCTCCGCGCTTCTTTACGCGATCCCGCGCACGTCGGTGCTTGGGGCAATTTTGTTGACCGGGTATCTTGGCGGCGCTGTCGCGATCCACGCGCGCGCCGGAAGCTCGCTTTTCGGCGAGACGCTGTTCCCGGTGTATTTCGGAGTGCTGGTGTGGGCGGGGCTTTTCTTCCGCGACGCGCGGCTGCGCGCCCTGATTCCGCTGCGCAATTAGCCGCGCGCAGCCCGCGACTGGAGATCGCGACTTCAGGGGCTAAAGCCCCTTTTCTGGCGGAATGAGACGGCGGGGCTGAAGCCCCGCCCTTCCACGCCGCCATTCTTGAGAGAGCTTGCAGCGAAACACTGGGAGGAGGGAAACATGAGCGGAGTGAGAGTGCTGGTGGGAACGCGCAAGGGCGCGTTCATTTTGACGTCGGACGGGAAGCGCGAGAAGTGGGACGTGAGCGGTCCGCTCTTTGCAGGCTGGGAGATTTACCACATGAAAGGATCGCCCGCCGATCCGAACCGGATTTTTGCGTCGCAGACGAGCGGATGGTTCGGGCAAATCCTCCAGCGGTCGAGCGACGGCGGCAAGACGTGGGAGACACCAGGCGGCGAGAAAATGCCGCAGCCGGGCGAGATGCCCTCCGGTGGGAGCAATAAGTTTGTTTACGACACGTCCGACGCGACCGGCAAGCCGCTCACCACGCACCAGTGGTACGACGGCACGCAGCATCCGTGGGCGTTCAAGCGCGTGTGGCACCTCGAACCTTCGCTCACCGATCCGGACACGGTGTACGCCGGAGTGGAGGACGCCGCGATATTCCGCTCGAAGGACGGCGGCAAGTCGTGGCATGAATTGGCCGGGCTGCGCGGCCACGGCACGGGGCCGAAGTGGCAGCCGGGCGCGGGCGGCATGTGCCTGCACACGATCGTGCTCGACCCGAGCAATCCGAATCGAATATACGTCGCGATCTCGGCCGCGGGCGCGTTTCGCACCGACGATGGCGGCAATACGTGGAAGCCGATCAACCAGGGACTGCGCTCGCAGTACATTCCCGATCCGAAAGCGGAGGTCGGGCACTGCGTTCACAGGATTGCCCTGCACCGGTCGCGCCCGGACGTGCTTTTCATGCAGAAGCACTGGGACGTGATGCGCAGCGACAACGCCGGCGATCTGTGGACCGAGGTGAGCGGAAACCTGCCGACCGATTTTGGATTCGTGGTCGACGTGCACGCGCACGAGCCGGAAACGATCTACGTGGTGCCGATCAAGAGCGACGGGGAACATTTCCCGCCCGAAGGAAAGCTGCGCGTGTATCGCAGCCGGAAGGGCGGAAACGAGTGGGAGCCGCTCACAAAGGGGCTGCCGCAGAGCAACTGTTACGTCAACGTGCTGCGCGACGCGATGGCCGTGGATTCGCTCGACAAGTGCGGCGTGTATTTCGGCACCACCGGCGGGCAGGTGTACGCGTCGTCCGATGCCGGCGACAACTGGGCGCCGATCGTGCGGGATCTTCCGGCGGTGCTCTCCGTGGAAGTGCAGACGTTGTCATGATTCGCGTGGAGCTGCCGGCGCATTTGCGTACGCTGGCGGGAGTGAAAGGCGAGGTGGAGCTCGAGGTGGCGGGGCGCGTGACGCAGCGCTCGGTGCTCGACGCGCTCGAGGCGCGCTATCCGATGCTGTGCGGGACGATCCGCGATCACGTCACGCACGAGCGCCGGCCGTTTCTGCGATTCTTCGCCTGCCAGGAAGATTTTTCTCTCGAGGCGCCGGACGCGCCGCTGCCCGAGGCGGTAGCGTCCGGGAAAGAACCCTTCATGATCGTCGGCGCGATCGCCGGCGGTTAGCCCACCAACGATTCTCCAACGCCGCAAACAGAAGCCGCCGACCGCGCTTTGGGGCACGGCCGGCGGCGGGTCCTCGGAACTTCCTCTCTCAAAGCGTACGAGGCGCTGAGTACCCTGCCCCGAACGATTTAGTGGTCGTGGTCGAAGTGGAACATGTCGAAGAGATCGCCGATGGCCGGACTGTTGATCGGCACATAGGGATCGTCCCTCTCGGCAACCGGATTCGGAAAATTATCGCGGCTCCGATCTGTCAACGGCTTCAGATGCCAGTTCCGCTCGATGAATTTCAGGATCGAGACGTGGTCTGCATAGGTATGGCTGATGTGGCCGCCCTTGGAGAAGGGCGAGACCACGATCAGCGGAATGCGCGGACCGTCTCCGAAAAAGTCGAGCGGCTGGATGTAGCCGGAATCGTAGAAACCGCCGCCTTCATCCACGGTGATCATCAGAGCCGTCTCGGCGAAAAGAGTGGGGTTCGCCTGAAGGTGATCCATGATCTTCCTCACCATACCCTCGAAAAGGTCGAACTTCGACGAGGCCGGGTGGCCGTCGAGCAATCCGTCCGGCTTGACGAAGGACACGGAAGGCAAAGTGCTGTTGTCGATCGCGTTGAAGAAATCGATCGTATCCTTGATGTGCTCCGTCCGCTGGGCGGCGTTGCCCATGATCGCATTGGAGTACGACTCGAAGTTGCAAATGTTGCAGTAGGCTGCGCCGACCAATACGGCGGGGTTTGTGCTTTTTGGATTGTGCTGGAGATTCACGGCAGCGGTGTACGCCCCGCCGTAATACGCCCAGGAGATGCCCTCGTCGTTGAGCGCCTCGCCGATGGTGCGCACATTCGACGGGGGAACGGAGCCGCCCTTGGCGATCCCCGCTGTGTCCACCGTGCCATCTGGCAAGAAGCCCGGGCTGTCATTGTTAACCATGTAGAAGTGGCCGGGTTTGCAGTTCGGCCTTGGATCATAAGGCAGCGATTCGAGGTAGTCCCGGATCGGCTTGATGCCAGGCTGTGTGGGATCCGCGCACTCCGTGAAATTGCCGTCGAAATTGATGTCCACGGTGTACTGGTTGTCCGAGCCCGGCAGCGGATTCGGGTTGGCAATGTGGGATGGCGGCGTGGTGGGATTGCCATTGCCGTCGGACCAGAAGATAGCGTCGCCGGTGCCCATCATCACGTGATTTGCGCCGGTGCCGCCCATGACCGCCTGGTGGTAATTGTCGCTCAGGGAATACTGGTCGGCGAGGCTTTTCAACACCGGCACATCCCCGGCCTGCATGTTATAGAACGCCATGGAATTTCCGCCGCCGTTGTCGTCGACTTCGCCGGCAACGGGAAAGCTGTTGGGATCAGGTTCGCTCGTATAGCTGGTGATGACGAAAGGATAGAGGTCGCTCAGGCAGCCGGACGGATTCCAACGCGTGGCATTGCGGATGTTGCAATCGGATTGTTGCCACATCTCGAAGAGCCGGTGCGTCGTATCACCCGTATAGGAATCGTACGGGAGACTCGCCCCCTTGAGCGGAAATGGCCCGTTCGGCAGATCACTGAAATTTTGAATGCGCGAATCGAAATCTGGAAGTTCGGCAGTTTGCGCGGCCCCAGACGCGCCGGTGGTCAGCAGAAGGAGATCGCTGGTTTCGAGCGAAGGCTCGACCTCTGCCAGGAGAGCGGTGGGAGTTGCGCTCGGAAACGGAGGCGGCTCGCCCGTGGCGGGGCTGGGCGAAAAATTCAGGGTCGGCTCGGGCAAAGTTGAGTAGGGTGCTTTGTCGTCATTGTCCAGGCTAATGAAGAATTTCGTCTTGAAGGGCCGGATCGCCTGGAACTGGGCGGCTCTTGAGAAATGGGGGCCGGGCGTGCCGTCGGCCTTGATGATCCCTTCTGAAAGCAGGTTCAGGACGGAATCTCTGCTCGTGGGCACGTAGGTGGCGAAGAGGTGGTCGAACGTGCGATTTTCGCCGATGAGAACGATGACGTGTTTGATCGGCGATTCAGTTGTCTGATGATGAGCATCGTCATCATGGTGGGGAGGTTGGCCCCAAACGGGACTTGTGAACGACGTAAGCGTGACAAGGAGCACGCCGACCGTCGCGCGCTCCCACGATTTTCTAAGATAGGACTTGGCCATGCTTTCCTCCGATGCTTAACGGCTCAGCCGTTAGTGGAACGACGAGGAAGGCTGGCTGATTGGCGTTGCGTGGTCGTTAAAGGAGTATTGAGGGGCGATGATTTAATCGGAGAGGACGCAGAATCGCGACCGCCGAACGCAATGTACGCCGCGTTGGCGATGATGAAGGGGTCTATTCACAACAAACTTACATATTCCCGGATTGGATTCGGTGCGTTTAGTTCTTCATTGCGTTTACGACGAGAATTGCGAGCGAAACGATTACCGGCGAGAAGGTGCATGGTGTTTTCATGTCGATGTCTCCCCTTCTTTCTTTGAGGCCTGACGGCAGCCGGAGGATTCAAGCGATGGCCCTACCTGGTCATGTGGTCGTAACACTTTTTTCATGCCGGGTTCAAGGTTCCGAAGTATCATGGGGTTTCAAGCCCAGGTGTGCCCGCATGGCGACCACGACTCCCGACATCCTAAGTACCCCTCAACCGGCGCCGCAAAAAACGGCCGCGGCGAAGCGCGAGTATCCGGGCGCGCTGGTGGTGGTCGAGGGAATCGACGGCTCGGGGAAGAGCACGCAGCTATACCTGCTGAAGCGGTGGCTCGAAATCAGCGGCTACCGGATCCACTTCACGGAGTGGAATTCGTCGCCGCTTGTGAAATCCGCGACGCGGCGCGGGAAGCAGCGGCGGCTGCTGACCCCGACGACTTTCTCGATGCTGCACGCGGCCGATTTCGCCGACCGGTGCGAGCGGCAAATCCTGCCGCTGCTCCACGGCGGCTACCTGGTGCTGGCCGACCGCTACATCTATACGGCGTTCGCGCGCGACGCGGCCCGCGGCTGCTCCCCCCACTGGCTGCGCAACCTCTACAGCTTCGCGCCGGTGCCCGACATCACATTTTATTTCCGCGCGCCGCTGGACGTGGCGGTGAACCGGATCGTCGCGGGGCGGCCGAAGCTGAAATACTACGAGGCCGGGATGGATCTGGGGATTTCGCTCGACCGCGCCGAAAGCTTCCGCATCTTTCAGGAGCGCATCCTGAGCAACTACGACCAGATGATCGAGACCGACCACTTCGTGCTGATGGACGGGACGGTCCGCGTGAATAAGCTTCAGAAGCTGATGCGCCAGCTTCTCGGCGAGCGAGTGGATCTGAAGCAGTTCGCGCCCAAGAAGAAATGAAGCCGCCCCGCGCACAGTCGAAGCCCGACGTTCCGCCGAACGGCCGCCCGTCGAAGCACGCCAAGAAGAACGGCAACGGCGCGGCGCGATTCTACGGCATCCCGATGCCCGGCGTCCGAACGGAGGACTTGAGCGGGAGCCTGATCGTGGTGGAAGGAACGGACGGCTCGGGCCGCTCGACGCAGATTTCGCTGCTGACCGAGTGGCTGGAATCGGAAGGATTCGCGGTGCAGACGATGGGGCTGCGCCGGTCGTTTCTGGTGGGCGAAGACATCGACGCGCTGCTGGCGGAAAACGCGGTGACGCGCATGACGCTCGCGCTGATGTACGGAACGGATTTTTTCGATCAGCTCGAGCGGCGGATCCTGCCGGCGCTGCGCTCGGGATTGATCGTGCTCGCCGACCGCTATATTTTCACGCTGATTGCGCGCGCGGCGGTCCGCGGGATCGGGCGGGACTACCTGCACGGGATTTACGAAATCGCGCTGCGGCCCAACCTGACGTTCTGGCTGAACGTGCGGCCGGAAGTCGCGTTCGACCGGGAATTCAAGAAGTCGCAAACGATCAGCTACTGGGAATCGGGGCGCGACATGTCGCTATCGAACGACCTGTTCCAGTCGTTCATCCGCTACCAATCGATGATCAAGCGCGAATTCGAATATCTTTCGAAACGGCACGGCTTCATCGAACTGGACGGCGAAGGAAGCGTCTCCAAAGTGAACCGGGTGCTGCGGCGGCGGATCGCGTCGCACCTCGGAATCCGGAGCACGCACTACAAGCCTTCGCACGCGCTCGCGCATCTCTGGCGCTGACGAGTGGCCGCACCGGTCCAACTGGCAGCGATTGACGCGGGATCGAACGCGATCCGGCTAGTGATCGCGCGCGCGACTTCCCCGAACAACATCGAAATCCTCGAGACCGAACGCGCGGCGGTGCGCCTAGGCCACAACGCATTCACGCGCCACATGCTCAGCGACGAAACAATCTCGCGGGCGACGCGCGTCTTCCGGCACTTCCGCGACCGCATGGACCACCATCACGTGACCGCGTACCGCGCGGTGGCCACGGCGGCGGCGCGCGAGGTGCGCAACTACAGAAAGCTGATGGACCGCATCCGGAGGAAATCGGGGATCGAGCTGGAAGTGATCGGCAGCGAGGAAGAGGCGCGCCTCGTCTGCTCGGCCGTGCAGTGGACGCTCGGCGGGCGCGTGAAGCCGCGGGCGATCTTCGATCTGGGCGGCGGAAGCCTGGAAATAAACTTCTTCAAAGATGACGCGCTGCAACACCGGGTCGCGCTGCCGCTGGGCACGATCCGGCTGATGGAAACATACTCGATCGAGGGCGCGATCGACGAAGACAGCGCGAAGCGGCTCCAGATGCACACGCTGGCGCTGCTGCGCAGCGCGATGCCTTCGCCGCCGAGACTTTCGCGCGCGATCGCGGTGGCGTGCGGGGGAAACGCGGAGGCGCTGGTGCGGCTCGCTCCGGGGCCGCTGGTGGGGCGAACGCCGTCGATCAACGTGCGGCTGCTGCGGGACCAGCGATGGAGGCTGCTGGGGCTGGACGTGGCGGGGCGGATGCGCGCATTTCGCGTGCGGCGCGACCGCGCCGAAGTGATGGGAATCGCGTCGATCATCCTGACGACGGTGGCGATGTGGCTGGACCTGCGCGCGATGCTGGTGCCGGGAGTGGGAGTGAGAGAAGGGCTGCTGCTCGATCTCGTCGGCGAGCAATATTCCGGCGCGGCGGCGTCGGCGGAAGAAAAAGATCGCGCCGAGGAGCTGCTGGCCGGAGTGCGATGGTTCGCGCGGCGGCACGATTGCAATTTGCAGCATGCGGACCAGGTGGCGCAGCTCGCGCTCGCGCTTTTCGATCAACTGCGTCCGATCCACGAGATGGGAGCGGAAGAGCGGCTGGTGCTCGAAATGGCTTCGCTGCTGCACGACATCGGGCATTTCGTGCATCGCAAGTCGCACCACCGGCACGGAGAGTATCTGGTGCGCTACGGCGAGATTCCGGGGCTGCGCGGCTGGCGGCGCGACATGGTGGCGGCGCTGGTGCGGTATCACAACTGCAAGTCGGAACCGCAGGTGGAGCACGCGTCGTACTCGTCGCTCGACGGCGAGCGCAGGCGGCAGGCGCGGCTGCTGACTTCGCTGCTGCGCATCGCGGAGAAGCTGGAATCGGAGCACGCGCAGCGCGTGGCCGGCGTGGACGTGCAGATCGCCGGGCACCGCGCGGTGTTCCTGATCCGCGCGGCGGAGGGCACGCGACTCGATATCGCGGGCCTCGAGCGGAAGTGCGGCCTGTTCGAAAAGGAATTTCACCTCCGGGCGGAATTCCGGCGCGACCAGCGAAGGGAAAAGGTGGCGTAGGCCATGATCCTCTACATCGTCCGCCACGGGATCGCCGTCGATCGCACGGACCCGAAATGCCCGCCCGAAGCGGAGCGGCCGCTCACGGCGAGGGGCGTGCAGAAGACGCGGTCGGCGGCGCTCGGGCTGCGCGCGCTGGGCGCGAAGCCGGACGTGCTGATCACGAGCCCCTACGTGCGCGCGGCGCAGACGGCGGAAATCATGGCCGAGGCGCTCGGATACCCGCCGGAAAAGATTCGCGTGAGCGAGGCGCTGAAGCCGAACGAAAATCCCGCGACGATTCTCAACGAAATCTTCCGGCTGCGAGCGAAGGAAGTGATGCTCTGCGGGCACGCGCCGCACGTCGATCATTTGATATCGCAGCTGGCCGGAGCGCGCGGCACGTTCACGGCGATGAAAAAGGCGGGGATGGCGTGCTTCGAGCAAGCCGGCGGGCACGGCCGGTGGGAGCTGCTCTGGTACTTGACGCCGAAGGCGCTGCGCGAGCTGGGCGACTAGTTCTCATCTCACAAATGGCTTGGCAAGCTTCTCATCCTGTCCTCAGGGGCTAAAGCCCACTTTTAGAGGCGTCCTGATGTCGGAGCTGAAGCTCCGACCCCCTAAAAACCACTTATGAAGCATGGCCTAAGCAAGTGGATTAGGCGGTCCGGCGAGCGGCAAACGACGCGGCCACGAGCGCGTGGCCCCACTGAAATCCGGCGCGCCAGGTGAGCCACGGAGAGCTGGGCCCGGCGCTCAACTGGAGAAATTCCTGAAGTAAAGCCTTCCGCTTGGTGTCAATCCGATCGATCCGTTCCTTCTGTGCCGCGGGGCTGAATCTCGCTGCGCTGCGGCGTATCCGAGCGCGGAGCACGTCCATGTCGTGCACCTCTCCGAGCAGATCCTGCATCTTTTTCAGGTCGTCGCCCCAGACTTCCGAGCGCTGCGGAAGAAAATTTTCGACGATGTAGCGGAAACGCTTGATGCCGATCCGCAGACGATGCCAGGCCACGGCGCTGCGGCTCTTGCGGGCTTTCTGAAACAGATCGGCCGCGGTATTGAGTTGCGCGAGAGCCAGGCGCTGAAAAACGACGCTCTCGACGGGAAAGAATCGCGCCTTCGGCGCAAGCTTGCGCGTGAGCTTTTTCCAGGCCTTGCGGTCGAATTGGTCGAGAGCCTTCTGCGCTTTTTCGCGCTGAAGCTTTTCCTGGGCGGCCAGGATGCGCAGCATATGCCTTCGCACGACGTCGCCGGAAGGCCCTAGCTTTTTCACCCACCCCCGCTGCACCTGCGTGTCGCGAAGCTCGCCGAGCGCGCGAAAAAGGTCGCCGCTCGCTTTCTTGAGCTTGCGCCAGCCCGGGCCGGGGTTGACCTCGGTCAGCGCATCGGCCATGGTCCGGCAGCGGCGGATCGCGACGCGCAGATCGTGGACGTCGTCGGCATCCCATCCGCGGCGCACCTGGCCGGCCCTTTCGAGGACGCGCTCCATCCAGACTTCGAGTCCGATACTTTTGGTGGAGATGGCGGCGGGCAATGGAATCGTAAGCGCCAAGGAATTTCCGATCGATCCGGAGGGCCAGAACGGAAGCGGTATGGTAACCCGGCCGGGCGGATTTTTCCAGCGGGGGCAGCGCGGGCGCGAGCGGATGGGCCGTTTGGAGCGGTTGATTGCAAGGTGAACTGCCTTGGGGTATATACTCGCGCGAAATTCCCGGAGGCGCCCCATGCAACGATCCGGCGGTGTGACGGCCTCGGCGGTTCTGGTGTTTATCGGCAGCGGGCTCACCTTGATCGCCGCGGCCTTCTCGTCACTGGCTCTTCTGGCTCTGCGAAACGCCCCTGAGCAGCCCGCGTTCGTAAGATACTCTGTGATCGGCGTCGGCGTCTTCGAGGCCGCCTTCGCGATCTGGGGGATTCTTTCAGGAATCGGTCTACTGCGACTCCGGGAATGGGCGCGGATTTCGCTGCTCGTGTTCAGCGGACTTGCTCTGTTCTGCACGGCGCCTGCGCTCGTGATTGTTCCCCTGATGCCGATACCTCAATCAAGCGATCTGCCCGCGAATTTTCCCATCGCCATGAAATTGATCCTGGAGATCGTCTACGCGATCCCCGCCGCGATCGGAGGCTGGTGGCTCTATTACTTCAACACGCGAAGCGTGAGAGATCAATTTCGCGGCGAGGCGGCAAACGCCACAGGGGCTGAAACGGGCGGAGCGCCGGCACGGCCATTGAGCATCACGATCATCGGCTGGATCATGTTGATCGGCGGCGGGATCAGCCTGCCACTTTCGTTTTTGCGTTTCCCGGTCCTCTTCGGCGGATTCGTGCTGGCAGGGTGGTCGTCTTTCCTTTATCTCTTCGGATGGTGCGCGTTCCAGGTCGTTGCCGGCGCGGGACTATTGAAGCTCAAGCGCTGGGCGTGGATGCTGGCGGTGTGCGGGCTTTCATTTGGTCTCGCCAATGCCTTGATCTCCGTCCTCATACCCGGCTGGCAGGCCCGATTTGATGAGGCGATGTCGCTGGTCCGGAATCGGATGGGCATGCCGGACGCTCAGCCTCCGTTGCCCATACACTTCTTTTTCTGGTTTGGGCTGGCCTTTGGCCTTCTCTACGTCGGAGTGCAGCTTTGGTTCGTGGCGATCCACAAGAAAGACTTCTTCCCCGCGAGTGAATCCCCGGCGCGGTCCTCTGAGGTATGAAGATCGAAGATACGTCGAGCGTTTCGAACGGATATCGAGGCTAGGAAACGAAGGCGCAGCCGACGCGCGTGCGGCCGCTTTCCGTGCGCATCGTGTAGACCTTGCGCAGAACGACGCGGACCGGCGGCAGAATCGGCACGTGCAGCACGGCGTTGAATTGACTGGACAGGGCTTCGGCGCTGTCGAGTTGAAGAGCGACGCCGCCGTAGCTGAGGTCGATTACTTTCGTGGACGCCTGGCCGATTTCGGCGAGCACGGCGTGCGCCTTGGTCCCCGCCAGGGAGACGCGCTCCCATTTTCGTTGTTCGCTCGGCGGCGCGGGGCTTGGAACGACGGTCGGCCCGGCAGGCGGGGCCGGGGGGATAGCCGCGGCAGCAGCGGCTCTCGGGGGAGGCGCGGCAGGCGCCGCTTCGCGCGGAGGATGCGTTTCGAGAGGAATTACCCGCGAGGGCGCGCGGCCCGAATGCTTCAGTTCGTAGAGCCTCTTGTCGGCGAGGCCGAGCAGATCGCTTTTCTGGTCGCCGTCTTGAGGATGGACGGCGACGCCGAAATCCAGCGTGACTCCGACGTCGTACTTCAGCGGCCGCAGCTCGCTCTCGTATTGCGCGCGGACGCGCCGGCAGAGAGTGACGGCTTGCTCGAGGTCCGTCTGCGGCAGGAGCACGGCGAACTCATCGCCGCCGATGCGAAACGCGAAGTCGGAAGCGCGCAGAGTCTTGCTCAGGGTGGTGGCGGCAATTTGCAACACGCGGTCGCCCTGCAAGTGGCCGTAGCGATCGTTCACTTCCTTGAGCTTGTGCAGATCGAGGATCACGACCGCGAGTTGCTGGCCGTAGCGTTTCGCGCGATTCAATTCCTTGTCGCAGTATTCGTCGAAGAGGCGGCGATTGTAAAGGCCGGTGAGGGCGTCGGTGGCGGCGTTGATTTGAAGCTTCTTGAAATCGTCGTACTCGATCAGGATGGGGACGCGCAGGAAATTGGTGGAGGAAAGCACATCCACCATCGCGGTCTTGAGAGAAATCTTTCGACCAAGGCTTTCGGAAAGCTGGCGCCGGCGATCGAGAATGCGCGTCCAGTATTCGCTGCTCTGTGCTTCGGTGAAATCGATCTGCGAGATCGTGCGAAAAAATTGGCGCAGGAATTGTCCACGGACGGATTCGTCGAGACCGTCGAGGGTCTCAACCAGCAAATCCAGAAAAGAGTCTTCCGCCGATGGCTGCGGCTCGAAAGCTTCGCCGGGCTGAGGCATCAATAGGTTCCGAGTTAGTTTTTGCCTATCCTGAAATCTAGGACAGCCTGCGGGGACGCCTAATTTGTAGCACGAGGCAGTCCAATCCCGCACGAGAATCAGCGCAAAGAGTCCGCGCAAGTGGCTGTGGAGAGGAAGATTGCGGCGATACTCGCGGGGCGGCGCGCGAATTCCGCGCCACGGTGCGAAAAAGTGAAACGGGATTCCACTTTGTACCCAGGATGATGCAGACGGCCTGTGGAAGACAGTGGAAAATTCCTAGCCGATCGGCTTGAGAAATTCGACGCCCACCAGATACACATCGCCGGCTTCCTGCTGGCGTTTTATCCTCGCCTGAATCGGCGGCATGCCCGCCGGAACCAGTCCCGAGGAGGTAATCGAAGGAGCGGGAATCGTGAGCGTAACGTAACCGTTGATGAAAAGCGGCCGCGGGCTCGTAATAAATGCGCCCAAGGCGCTGATATCGAGCGTTTTGGCGAGCTCCATGAACTGGTCGCCCTGCGCGTCGCGGCCGCGGATGAAGAGCGGCACCTGAAGATGGATCCGCTGAACGCGCCGGCGTTCATCGTCCAACGGTGGCACCCCCAACTTCTGATGGACAGCGTTTTCTCGAAGGCTCATTGGTACCCAAGTAGTAGTACTCAAATGAGCCGCAATTCGAATGCAAGTCTAGCGGTCCGCAGGAACTTTCTGTAAGCCACTTGTTTTCAGTGCCCTGTGGAGTCCCGGGCGGGGCCCCAGCGAATGCAAAGTACAGGAATATGCAAAACTGCGCCTATTCGCTTCCGGGATTGTGCAAACGTAGGACGCATTTACCATTGACACTTTTTTTCCGCTTTGCGAGCATACCGTTCCTCAAACGATTCCACTCGTTTTTCGGGGTCCGCATGAGAGTGGTGTCTTTGTGCGCAACCGGGAGCCTTGGGAGGGCGAGTTGCCGAAGAGCAGCATGACGCTCGAAAAGCAGGCGGTCAGCCAGGCGAGCTTTCAGCTGGTTGCAAGCGTCCTGGACGCGCTCGATCGGCCTCTCGTGGTCTCGGACCGCGCCGGGCTGATTCTGTTCAGCAACTTGCACGCGCAGGATGCGTTGCGGGCGCAGGGAATGAACGGCAAGGCGGCGCCGAACCTTTTCGCAGACCTTCTCCGAGCGGACCGCAAAGAAATTCTCCGCCAGCTCGAAGGCGGAGAGCACGAAGTCAGCCTCGTATTGGAATCCGCGGACGTCAAGAGCAGGGCGCGGGTTCGCTGGCTGCCGGAACCGGACTGGCTCGCCGTGTTCATCGAGCCGGCCGCGGCCGAACCGCCTCCGGACGAGGCGGAAATGCGCCAGACCGTCCAGGAGCTGATGCAGGAGCGGGAAATTACCTACCGGAATCTACTGGCCGCATATCTGCGTCTTCAGGAAGCAAATCAGCAGAAGACGGTGTTCCTCGCGTCCGCCGCGCACGAATTGAAAACGCCTCTCGCCGTGATGAAGGGCTACTACGAAATGTTGCTCACCGGCTCGCTTGGAAAGCTCAGCGAACGGCAGCGGGACATTCTGAAAGAATCGAAAGAAAGCTGCGACCGGCTGGTGCGGCTGGTCTCGATGTTCCTGAATTACTCGGCGCTCGAAAGCGGCAAACTCGTGCTGCAATTGCACGAAAACGATCTGCGGGATTGCATCAACGACATGGCCGGCCGATGGCACGACGCATTCCAGCGCGCCGACGTACGCTTGAACATCCAGATCGACGACAGGTTGCCCGTATTCAAGTTCGACTACCAGAAGGTGCAGCAGTGCATGGTGAACCTGCTGGACAACGCGCTCAAGCACACGCCTTCCGGCGGCAGCGTCACGCTGCACGCGCAACCGCACTTCTGGGAGCGGCGCCTCGCGGAGGCGATTCCTTCCGAAGACCGGCGGCGCGGGAACGGCGACCGTCCGAACAGCATTCTGATCACGGTGACGGACACCGGGTCGGGGATTGCTGCAGAGTTTCATCAAGAGATTTTCGAGGAGTTCGTGCGCGTCGATCCCTCATCCTCGGGGATGGGGCTCGGGCTCGCGATCACGAAGCGATTGATCCAGGCGCATCGTGGGAAAGTTTGGGTAGATAGCGAAATGGGCCGCGGAAGTTCGTTCTCCTTCCTGTTGCCCATTTACATCGAGTAAGCGAGAGCGGAACGAAATCGCTCGACAGGAAAAACGACGATGGCGATTAAGCCGAAGCAAAAGATCATGGTGGTGGACGACGAGCCGAGCATCCGGAAGTATCTGCGGACGCTGCTGGAAGTGGACGGCTTCGAGGTCGAGACCCTGCCGAGCGGGAAGGAAGCGCTCCAGCGCATCGGCGAAGGCGAGCGGCCGGACTTCATCGTCCTCGACGTGCTGATGCCGGAGATGGACGGCCTCGAGACGCTGAAGCAATTGATGCAGGTGGACCGTTCGCTCAACGTGATCATGCTCTCGTGCAGCAACGAGGTGAACACGGTGGTGGAGGCGATCCGCCTGGGCGCGCTCGACTACCTGACCAAGCCGTTTGAGAAGCCGGAGCTCGATGCGGCGTTCTTGAAGTGCCAGCAGAAGCAGCAGCTTCGGCAGGAAAACCAGGCGCTGAAGGAGTACTGCGAGGCCCTGACCGAGGACATTTCGTTTCTTGCGGCCAGCCCGCAAATGCTCAAGATCCGCCAGCAGATCATGCAGATCGCCCCAGTGGACGTGCCGATTTTCATCAGCGGCGAAAGCGGAGTGGGAAAGGAAGTGGTGGCGCGGATGATCCATTTGCGCTCGAAGCGCCAGCAGCAGCCATTCATCAAGGTGAACTGCGCGGCGCTGCCCGGAGAGCTGCTGGAGTCCGAGCTTTTCGGCTACGAGCAAGGCGCGTTTACGGGAGCCGTGCGCGCGAAGCCCGGGAAGTTCGAGCTGGCGAACAAGGGCACGATCTTCCTCGATGAAATCGCGGAGATGAGCCCGCACCTCCAGGCGAAACTTCTGCACGTGTTGCAAGACGGCCAGTATTCGAGGCTGGGCGCGCGCTCGGTGGTGAATGTTGATGTACGCGTGCTGGCAGCGACGAACATGGACGTCAAGGAAGCGATGCGCACAGGGCGGTTCCGCGAGGATCTCTACTACCGCCTGAACGTTCTCTCGCTTCACATCCCGCCGCTGCGCGAGCGGACCTCGGAGATTCCGCTTCTGCTCCGCCACTTCATCGTGAAGTACAGCGAGAAGTATCAGAAGTCTGCGCCCGAGCCTTCGAAGAACCTGATCGAGGCGGCGATGAAGTACCAATGGCCCGGGAACCTGCGCGAGCTGGAGAACTTCGTCAAGCGTTACGTGATTCTCGAGGACGACGAGGGCAGCTTCCGCGAGCTCCTGGAGATGACGAGCCAGCAGCAGCGCATCGCTCCGCGCGAGGAAACGCCGGTGCCGAAAGAGCAGGGACTCAAGGCGCTGGTGCGCGGCCTGAAGGACGAAGCCGAGATGGAAGCGATCGCCGACGCGCTCGAGAAGACGAACTGGTGCCGCAAGGACGCGGCGCGCATGCTGGGAATCAGCTACAAGGCGCTGCTCTACAAGATGCGCCAGTTCAATCTCGACTCCGGACGCGGGTCGCGATCGACCGCCGCGAAGGCAGCGGCCGCCGCGCGCGAAGCCGCCGCAAAAGAGTCTGCCGCGAAGGAACTGGTGAAGGAAGAGGTTCCGGTCGCGCCTGTTCGCGGCTCTTAGCAGCGCCGCGAAGTCGGCCGCGCGAGTTCGATTTCCTCATCCGATGGGGCGCACCTGGCCGCAAATCCGGGCCAGTCGTGGGCGGGTGCGTAGTCCTATACCCCCTGCAAAGAGTTGCATATCTAGAGTACATCCTCTGAAATTGCACTATCCATTTGACCTTGGGTTGGTCTAGTATTCCGGTCCGAAACAGGCCACACGCGAAAACCCTTCGCGTGCGAATCGGGTAATCATCGCCACTCGCCCGAGATAGCAGAAAAACCTTTGTTGTTTACAAAGGAGTTGGTCGTCGCGCAAATGTTTTTGTAGTACCAGCGCGTACGAGAACTCCGCAAGAAATTTTCAATGGCGGCGCGATTTGCGGAACGCGCGGCCTTTGGAAGAGCGATTGCTGATTCTGTACGGAAGGATTTCTGTGCACTTCAACCCAGCTCTGAAGGAGCAGCAGGAATGACGGAACGTCGCATGGCCCGCCGGTACGACTTGTCGTTGCCGGTAAACATACGCATGCCCATCACGCGAGAGCCCAAGCCCCACAGCGGCCAGACCCGGGACATTTCCACGCGCGGCGTTTATTTCATGGTTAAGAAGGATCTCGCCCCTGGGACCGAAGTAGATTTCACGCTGACGCTGCCAGCAGAGATCACGCGCGGGACCGAAGTGTTCGTCCGCGCTCATGGACGCGTCGTACGCGTGGACAAGCGCTCCGACGACGATCACGAGACGATCGGAGTCGCGGCGGTGATCGAGCGCTACGACATCATTCGCGGCGAGGGCTCGCACACTTAGATTCGGCCGCGCAGTTGGAGGCCGGATGATAGGTGGAACGCCTCCCACTCGCGACCGCTCCCGCATTCAGATAATGGCGCTCTCTCGCGCCGGCATTAGCATCCTCCCCTCACTTCGCATATCGACTGTCCGTGCCCCGTTCGTAGCTCCCCAACTAGCTCGTGCGCAACTGCAAGCATTGCGCAGGGTACAGTACCATCGCTGGAAACGGCGTTCCTCTAAGTGCCAACGTTTTTCAGACTGACCGTGGCAATTTCTTGGCGCAAAAGGGTTTGGCGCGTTGGCAGTGTCCGCAGTGAGGCAAACAGGAGTCAACAAAGTGAATGATTTGGGACAAAAGTGGCAATCACGCGGAAGGGGCCGACGGAACGGTCTTGCACCGGATTTGGCGTGCGGTGTGCAGTGTCTGACCGGGGAGAAATTTCGGCGCGGGTTTCTGGCTCTCAAACTCAATGGCCTCCACAGTTCCGCTGAAATCTGACGCTTCCGCACAATTGGGCTATTTGCCGCCCGAGCACGTCTATTTCGGTCCATCGGGGGCGATGCAAGCGGTCCGCCAGAAGGTAGAGCGAGCCGCAGGCCTGAATGTCCCCATTCTGATCCTGGGAGAAAGCGGAACGGGAAAAGAGGTTCTGGCGCACTTCATCCATAGCCGTTCGCCGTGGCGCGACGGACCGTTCGTCAAGGTGAACTGTCCCGCGATTCCGGGAACGCTGCTCGAGAGCGAGCTTTTTGGATTTCAGAAGGGCGCCTTCACGGGAGCCAACGCGGCCAAACCCGGCCGCATGGAATTGGCGCAGGGCGGCACGCTCTTCATGGACGAAATCGCGGAACTCGACGCGAGCTTGCAGGCCAAGCTGCTGCACGTGCTTCAGGACGGCCATTTCACGCGCATCGGCGATCAGGAAGAAAGGCGCATGGACGCCCGCGTGATCTGCGCGACGAATCGGCAGCTTCACCGGGAAATCGAGAACGGCGGCTTCCGGTCCGATCTTTTCTACCGCATCAACGTGATCAGCATCGCGCTGCCCGCGCTTCGAGAACGCCGCGAGGACATTCCCTATCTCGCCGAGTACCTGCGGCAACAGTTCAATCGCCGGTTCGAGCGCGAGGCCGTGCCCCTCACGAAGGAAACGCTTCACCTGTTGCAACAGAGGGACTGGCCGGGCAACGTGCGAGAGCTCGAAAATTGTATGGCGCGCTACGTGGTCCTGGGAACAGAGGAAACGTTCTACGCGGACCGCACCGAAAGACCGCCTCTGCACTTCGCGTACGAAACGACCCCGGAAGGCAACATCCCCCTCAAGCGCATCTCGCAGCAAGTCACCCGCCGGATGGAACGCGACGTCATACTCAAGGTTCTGCAAGCCAACCACTGGAACCGCCGCAAAACCGCTGAAGTGCTGAAAATCAGCTACCGAGCGCTGCTCTACAAGGTCCGCCAGGCCGGCCTTCCCGCCAAGCGCCCGCGCCGCAAGTTGGAGGCGGAAGCGGGATATGCGTCGGAATCGCCGGTGAAATCGGAATAGCCGCCCCGCGGCTACGCCCCACGCTTTCCACAGCCCTTCGCCGCATGTTTTGTCGGGTAGCAACACGCCTGGTTTCCCATGGTTCGCGCGCCCGTGTCTGGTATGAAATCGCCCGCTGCGTCCGCCTTGCCCATGCCCATCAATTCGGCTAGCCTAAATTCAGAATGAGCAAGGCGAACGGCAAGCCAAGCCTGAAAGTCTGCCTTCTTTCGCCGCATCCGATGGTTCTCGATGAGTTCCATCGCTTGCTGGAAGATTGCGGCTTTCAGATCACATCCAAGCAGCTCGATTCGATGCTGGCGCCGGACCTGCGCAACCTCGATGTGCCCAAGGCCGCTGTATATGTGGTGGACGCGCACGCCGCGCGCCAGGCCACTGGGGCGCTTCTGGGCAACATTCTCGAGCGCTATTCGTCGGCCCGGCTGCTGGTTGTCGGCGACAAGCTGAAGGAGTCCGACAGCTACGCCCTGCTGCGCCAGGGAGCCAAAGGCATCCTGACCTACGCGGAGGCCCGCGAACAGCTCCCCCGCGCGCTGCCGCAAGTGGCGGCCGGGGGCATATGGGTCCCGCGCCCGGTGCTTTCCCGCTTCGTCGATTCCATCCTGAGCAGCACGCAGGGGCGCCGACTGCGGGTCGATTCGCCCAACGAACTCAGCCGGCGCGAGCAAGAAGTGCTCAGCGGGCTGCTCGAGAACCTGGCCAACAAGGAAGTGGCCGACCGCCTGCACATCTCCGAACGCACCGTGAAGTTTCACGTTTCGAATCTGCTCGCCAAGTTCGGCGTGCGCCGCCGCGCCGACCTGATTCTCCTCTGCTACCAGCGCCGCAACGCCGGCGACTAGTTCTTCTCGCTGTATCGCATTACCCTTCATTCACCGCCATCCTGAGTTCAGGGCATTCGCTGCTATAATTCGCGCGTCGAATTTCGTGCGACACATTAAGCCGCATGGCCACCTTCTCCATTGAAAATTTCGGATGCCGCGCCACGGAAGCGGACGCCGCCGCGCTGTGGCGGGGGCTGCTCGATGGCGGCCTCGAGCCCGCTGCCGGGCACGACTCGGCCCACGTGGTCGTGCTGAACACCTGCACCGTGACGGCCGCGGCGGATTCGCAGGCGCGCGAAGCAGTGCGCAGGATTCATCGCGCGAATCCCGGAGCGCGCATCGTCGTCACGGGCTGCTACGCGCAGCGCGCGCCCGAGGAAGTCGCCGCGATCGACGGAGTCGCGTACGTGGTCGGGAATTCGCATCAGGCGGAAATTCCCGGGATCGCGCGCGGGTTCGCGGCACCGCCGGATGCGACGCGCGACTTTGTTCCCGTCGCGCAACTTCAAGACAACACCCTGTCGCTCGCACGCGGCCCGGCGAAGATTTTGACCGGCGATATTTTCGCGCAGGCGGCGGTGCAGATCGCGCCCGCGAGCCTGATGGCCGACCACACGCGGCCCATCCTGAAGATTCAGGACGGCTGCAACAATCGCTGCTCCTACTGCGTGATTCCATTCGTCCGCGGGCGCAGCCGGAGCCTGCCGCCGGATGAAGTCGTGCGGGAAGTGCGTGCGCTGGCGGCCGCGGGCGCCCGGGAAATCGTGCTGAGCGGAATCAATCTCGGCAGCTATGGGCGGGACCTTACGCCGCGCGTGGAGCTTGGCGGCGTGGTGCGGCGAATTGTAGATGAAACCGGCATCGAGCGGCTTCGCCTCAGCTCGATCGAGCCGCAGGACGTGACGGAAGATTTCGTCGAGCTGGTCGCGTCGTCCGACCGCATCGCGCCGCATTTTCACATTCCGCTGCAATCGGGCTGCGACCGCATCCTGCGCGCGATGCATCGCTGGTATCGCGCGGGCCACTACGCCGAGCGCGTGAAGCTGATTCGCCGGCGGCTGCCCGATGCGGCGATCGGCGCGGACGTGATCGTGGGCTTTCCGGGAGAAGCAGACGCCGATTTTCAGGCCACATTCGAATTCATCGAGAGCCTGCCGTTCACCTACCTGCACGTCTTTTCGTTTTCCGAGCGGCCGGGGACGGCAGCTGCATCGCTTGGCGATGCCGTTCCCGCGCAGTCGATACGCGAGCGCGCCCGCGCTCTGCGAGCGCTGGGCGAGCAGAAAGCGGCGGCGTTTCGCGCGTCGCAGGCGGGACGCAATTTGCGCGCGCTGACGCTTCGCAGCGGGGGAGGCGATTGGACCGGCGCGCTGACGGGGAATTACTTGAAGCTGCGAGTCGCCGGACGCCATCCGGCCAACGAGTGGCACGACGTGCGCATTACGCCTGAACCGCAGGAGTGCATCAGCTCTCGAAAATGACCTGGGCGAGTGCGAGATTGCCGCTGTGCGTGATCGTAACTGAGATGCGCTTCACGCCGAGGCGATCGGCGAATTCCCGCGCCACGCCTTCAAGATGCAGCCCGGGCTTGCCGCTTGGTTCGCGCGTCACTTCGATATCGCGCCAGCGCACGCCGCCATGCCAGCCCGTTCCGAGCGCCTTCATCGCCGCTTCCTTCACTGCAAATCGCGCGGCGTAGCGCTCGTAGCGGTTCTTGTGCCGCTCGCAGTAGGCGACTTCGGCGGGCGTGAACAGCCGCTCGATAAACGGCGCGCCGTGGCGCGTAATGGCCGCCTCGATGCGATCGATTTCGGCGATGTCGAGTCCCAGTCCGACGATCACGTAGCCTCTAGGGCGCAGCCGCTCAGATCGCGGCAACTCCGCATCACGCGTACGAACGAGATTATACCTATAATGGCGGTGCGACCCTGCGCTGCGGTGTAAAGATGCCCATGGCTGTCACGAAGAGAAAAACGGCGAAAGCGCGCCCCGAGAAAACCGCTGCGTGGCAACTGCGCCGCGCGGGCGGCTTGCAGATTCTCGAAGCTCCGGCGCTCGCACGAATCGGCTGGCTGGTTCACGGATTCAGCACGCGCCCGGGAGGCGCCAGCGAGCTCGCCGCTGGCAGTCGCAAGGCGGAGCGCGTGCTCAATCTCGGCTTTACCGATTGGGATTCGCGCGAGCATGTGCTCGACAATCGCGCGAAGTTTTTCCATGCAATCGGCGCGGACAAAATGCGAGTGGTCACCCTGCGCCAGATTCATTCCGACATCGCCCACCTGGCCAGTGCCGCTATCGCTCAGTCCTCGGAAACGCCACAAGGAGACGCGCTTCTGACGCGCGAGCCGGGATTGTTGCTTGTCGTGCAGACGGCGGATTGCGTGCCGATCCTTCTCGCCGACACAAAACGCCGCGCGGTCGCCGCGATTCACGCGGGCTGGCGTGGCACGCTGCGCCGCATCGCCGCAAAAACGCTCGGCCGGATGCAGATGGAATTCGGCACTCGTCCCGAAGATGTGACCGCCGCGCTTGGACCGGGCATCGGCCGCTGCTGCTACGAAGTGGGGTCGGATGTGGCGCGGGATTTTCACGCGCAGTTTCCGAATGCGCGCGAGTGGTTCGACGGGCCGTTCGACGCGCTCGCATCCGGCGAGAACGATCCGAACTGGCTTCCCTGGCTCACGATGAAGCCGCCGGGGCATCAGCCGCCGCTGCTGCGCGCCCATCTCGATCTGATTGCCGCGAATCGCGCGATTCTCGCCGAGGCGGGCGTTGCGCCACGGCGAATTTCTTCGTCTGGGTTTTGCACCGCCTGCCGCAAGGACCTGTTCTTCAGCTATCGCCGCGAGCACACCACCGGCCGTCTCATGGCCGCGATTGGACTTTCATAGCGCCCAGCTCGCCCTGAGCGCAGTCGCGCTCGTCTCACCGGTCTTGAGCGTCGTGGACGCGATTGTCATTAGCCCGGCACGCAGCGAAGCGGAGTGCCGGGACGAAGTAATCGAAATTCAAAAGTCCCGGAGGGACGGTTGATTCAGCTCTGGTCGGGAGGAAGATCATTCTTTTGTAGAAACATTCGCCACTCGTCTGCGAAGTCTCTTTGTCGATGGTGTTCCCGCTGGTTCTGGATGTACTTCTTCGTCCGCTCGAGGATTGACGTACTGACGCTGGCAGCGGAATATCCCGTTTGCCACTCAAACCGCCCGTCACCGAAATTCTGATTGCACCACTTTGACGTTCCCGCCTTGATGAGTTGCATGGCTTTGGCCAGCGGCATTGTTGGAGGAACGGCGATCAGGACATGCGCGTGGTCGTCGAATCCTCCAATTGCAATCGGCGTGATGCCGTTTTGCCGCGCAATTCCCGCCATGAACGACCACAGGCGCGGCTGCATTTCAGCAGGGATTATCTTGGCGCGATTCTTTGTACTGAAGACGCAATGCACGCGATTCGCAACGTAGGAATCCGGCATGGTCGGGAAGATAACACGTCAATCGTCCCTCCGGGACTCTGATTCTTTTTTTCCGGATTCCCGGCACTCCGCTTCGCTACGTGCCGGGCTAATGACAATC
>Ga0335077_10001099_pt1 | contig 31646 bp, 36 predicted proteins | sample Lox_Sample_31_FD_207151 | JGI IMG/M metagenome (GOLD analysis project Ga0335077, IMG submission 207151) | Soil microbial communities from Loxahatchee National Wildlife Refuge, Florida, United States - Lox_Sample_3.1 | ecosystem: Environmental > Terrestrial > Soil > Wetlands | place: USA... | reverse complement strand
CCCGGACATCTTGCTGCGTGAGGAACGATGATTCAGTATTTAGGCCTGTTTTCAGGAACAGAGCAGCGCCCATCGCGCAACCTGGGCCTCAAGTCACCCGCAGATGCAACAGAACAACCCGCGCCTCGCCCCTCTACCATCCCCTCGCCTCTGCGAAGGCGATGTTGGTCAGCTCGTCCGCCTCCCTGTTCTTCTCGCGCGGTATCCACACGAAGCTGATCTTGGCGAATCGCTCCGCGAGCTCCTTGGCGGCCAGGTACATCTCGGCGTAGTTGCCCCCCTTGAACCTCCACTCCCCCTTCATCTGGCTAACGAGGAGCTTCGAGTCCGAGAACACCGTGACCTGCTCGTCCCTGCTCCCCTCCAGGCGCTCGAGCGCCTTTGCGAGGCAGAAGTACTCGGCGTAGTTGTTGGTCACCTCCTTGCCGGCGACCCCGTGCCCTGAATGGACGCGCTTCCCGTCCTTGTAGACGACATAGCCGTAGGTGCCGAGGCCTGGGTTGGGCTCGGCCCGGCCGTCGGTGTAGACTTCGATCATCGAAAAGCTGCACACCCGCCAGGCTAGATATGCGATTAGAACTTGGGGGAGGCCGCCTCCGTGCGGAGGACGGCCTCTCTACGGTGCTGTCGGCCAGCACCGTCTTATTCGTTGGCCTCTTCCATTTCCTCAGCCATCTCGCCCTCCTCAGTCAGCTCTTCGCCTCCTGAGGTGGCGGCTGCACCGGAGCTCTCGACCACTGTGCCCATGGCAAACCTGTTCGAGACCTGGGTGACCTTGACTCTGGCTGATTGGCCCTGCTTGGCGCCAGCGACGAAGATGACGAAGCCGTCTATCTTCGCGATGCCGTCGCCGCGCCTGCTGATGTCGGAGATGGTCACGTCGTATTCCTTCCCGACCTCGACAGGCTTTGGCTTGGAGGACTGGAACCTGTCCCTGCTCCCGAATCCTCCGCGGCTACCGTAGCCGCCTCCGCGTTGTCCGAAACTCGTCCGATATCACTTCCTACCGCAGTTCCCTTTCGGTGCGGCCACGCTTTCAAGTGAAGTAATTAAGTCTAATGTCAGAATCCGCGGACGGATTTCGTCACGGAAGGTAGGTGCAAGTGATGGCTGTCCACGCCGCTGAAGGAGCTGCGTTGGGGTCATAGAACGTCGTCGAAGTCACAAAACCGGGCTCAACGCCGAGAGGGAAAACTGTGGTCGAGGCGTAGGTCGACGACCCGACGGTCGCGGTCGTCATCGACCCCTGAATGTAGACTGTCGATGTCGTGGTGATGTTGTTGTAGACATAGGTCGTCCTGCTGATGCTGGCCGTGACGGTGTCGGGCAGAAAGTAGCTCGTCGCGGCGCATTGCTCCAGCTGTGCGTTGCTCGGAATGACCAGTTGGTTGGTTCCCGCGCGGACGGTTACAGTCGTGACGACGCTCTCCGTCGCTGTGGCGACCCTGGTCTGGTTGATCAGGGCGGTCGTGGTCACATTCGAGAACCTCGTGATGGTGAGCTCAACGGGGCTAGTGACGGTGGCCGTCGAGGGTACGACGGTGCTCTGACGGTATAGCACCAGGCCGCTCGTAATCAACGCGATTGTGACGACCGCGGCCGCCGCGGTCCTCGATTCCAATCGCATGAGGACTTGCCAGCCCAGCTAATACGCATTGTGAAGGGTCATCCAGTGCCGCCGCGATGCGGGCCGTGCCGAGAACCAAATAAATAGGGAGACGCGCCCGTTCATCCCGTCCGATGAAGCAGCGCGATTTCACCCGGTTCGTCGACGGTCTCATGGAGAGGAGGGAGCCCTTCGTGGTCGCGACAGTCGTGAGGATCCACGGCTCTTCGCTGGGCAAGCCTGGTTTCAAGGCCGTCATCTCCCGGGAGGGGCGCATCGTCTTCGGGACGATCGGAGGGGTCTGCCCCGAGTCTGCCATCGCGGCGATGGCGCAGCAGGCGATCAGGACGGGGCAGGCCAGGGTGGTCAAGGTCCACCTCGAGGACGCCCGCGCGGCGCTCGACGGCACGCTGAGGAACCAGTCCCCCGACGAGGTTTATGTGGAGACGAACTGCGGGGGGATGATGGAGATCTACGTGGAGCCCTACCTGCCCGCGGACAGGCTCGTCTTGATCGGGCAGGGGGGCAAGGACGACGTCGAGGATGGGTTGGTCCGGATGGGGAAGATGCTCGGTTTCGAGACGGTGGTCATCGACCACCTCCCCGTGCTGACCGAAGACCCCGACGTCCTTGTCACAGACGTCGACTACGACGTCAGGAGCTTCAAGTTCGCCGAGTCCGACTCGGTGATAGTGCTGACCAAGGGCGAGCGGGACGTCCCCACCCTCGAGGCGCTCTCGAAGACCAAGGTCCGCTTCGTGGGGATGCTGGCGAGCCTCCAGCGCGTGACTGACGACGTCGACCAGCTGAGGAAGCGGGGCGTCCCCCAGGAGTTCATAGAGTCCCTCCACTCCCCGATAGGGGTAGACATCGGCGCGATAACCCCTGAAGAGGTCGTCGTCAGCGTGATGGCGGACGTCGTGGCCACCAAGCGGGGCAAGCACCTCCCGCACACCGTCTTCCTGGGCAAGGTCCTGGGCCAGCGCCCCTGATGCGGGGCTCCGGGCCGAGAAGGGTTTATTCGTGCCAGGGGCGCCCGCCCAGCGAGATGCTCCCTCGCGCCTTCGAGTACTTCGCCCCGACCTCCCTCGAAGAGGCGGCTCGCCTGCTCAAGGAGAAGGGAGGCGACGCGAAGGTCCTCGCGGGAGGGATGAGCCTCGTCCCGCTCATGAAGATGAGGCTGGCTTCCCCCAATGCGATAATCGACATCAACAGGATCCAAGGGCTGGACTACCTCAGGGAGAGCGACGACGGGCGCTCCCTCCTCATAGGAGCCACGACGAGCCACCACTCGCTCGAGTCGTCGCGGTTGGTGAGGTCCAAGGCCATCCTGCTCGCGGAGGCCGCCAGCTGGATAGGCGACCCGCAGGTTAGGAACCTTGGCACGGTAGGCGGGGCGCTCGCCCACTCAGACCCAAGCGGCGACATCGGCCCCGCGTTGATCGCCCTCAGAGGCAGCGTCAAGGTGTTCAGCACTGCTGGCTCGCGGGTCGTCCCCATCGACGACTTCTTCGTCGACACCTTCGCCTCGGCCCTCGCCGAGGACGAGCTCATCGTCGAGGTCTCCGTGCCCCTCCCGGGCCCGGCGAGCGGGGGCGCCTATATGAAGCTCGAAAGGAAGGCCGCAGACTTCGCCACCGCTGCGGTCGCCGCCCAGGTCGGGCTCGAGAAGAGGGCGGACGGCGACTACTTCGCCTACGCGGGGATAGGGCTGGCGGCGGTCGGGCCCAAGAGCCTCCGCGCGAGCAAGGCCGAGGGATCATTGCTCGGGAAGAGGGCCTCCAAGGGCGCGATAGCGGAGGCCTCGGCCGCCGCCGCCGGGGAGTGCTCCCCCACCGACGACCCGCTCAGAGGCTCGGCGGCCTACAAGAGGGAGATGACGGAGGTCTTGACGAGGCGTGCGTTGGAGGTGGCGGTCTCGCGGGCTCTGGGCAAGGAGCGGGCCAGGCGACCGCAATGACCGCGCTCAAGATCTCTGTCAGGGTCAACGGCGAGCAACGGACCTCGGAGGTCGAGCCCAGGCTGCTCCTCGTCGACTACCTTCGCGACGTGCTGGGCCTGACCGGGACGCACGTGGGCTGCGACACGACCAACTGCGGAGCCTGCACCATCCTCGTCGACGGCAAGTCCGTGAAGTCCTGCACGATGTTCGCCGTCCAGGCAGACGGCAGGGACCTCACCACGATAGAGGGGATGCAAGGGGCGGACGGCCAGCTCCACCCCATCCAGAGGGCGTTCTGGGAGAACCACGGCCTCCAGTGCGGGTATTGCACCCCGGGAATGGTCATGCAGGCCGCCTGGCTCCTAAAGGAGAACCCCTCCCCTACCGAGGATGAGATCCGGATGGGCATCACGGGGAACCTCTGCAGGTGCACCGGCTACCAGAACATCGTGAAATCGATCGAAGCTGCCAGCAAGGCGATGAGCTCGAAGCCGGCCCGAGGTTAGGAATTCCCAGGGCTTTCAGTTCGCCACGATAGTGGCCTCTCTGGACTGGGACCTGTGGGCCCTGCCGTGCCTGTACATGTGGATGTAGCAGTACTTTGCGCCGCAGACGTGGCAGGTGAAGAAGTACTCCTTGCCTAGCGCCTTTCCACAAAAGTTGCAGCTCGCGCCCTTGCTCTGCTTCGACTCTGGGTGCAGGTCGCTGCTCATATACAGTCTGCAAATGGAAGTAAACGGTAGTCGCTCTTAAGCATTGATATTGGAATATGCGGATAACGGCCAGGATGATATAATTATTGCAAATTCATCCTCCGGGCTTCGCCCCCATCGACTGGACTACCGAAGCCCATCCCGAGGCGCAGTTCTCAGGGTCGTAGCCGCCGCCACCCAGGGCCACCATCTTCCCATCGCAGGCCGAGTGCGCGTATTCGTGGAGGAGCTTCGCCACCTGGCCATGGTAAACGTGTGAAAACGCGAGCCCTCCCAGTGGGTCGCCCGCAAGGCTGTCGCAGCCCGACTGGAGGATGACGAACTCTGGCTTCGCCCATGTTGCAAATTCTTCAATTTTGTGAAGTATTTCCCTGATCCTTTCGTCGCCCTCCCCTGGAGATAGAGGCAGGTTGACCTTGGTCCCCTCAGCCTTGCCCTTGCCCGTCTCGTCGGCGTCTCCCGTCCCCGGGTAGATGAAGCTGCCGTCTTCGTGGACGTCGAAGATGAAAACGTCCGGGTCGTTTTCGTACGGGTAGAAGACCCCGTCTCCGTGGTGGACGTCGATGTCGACGTAGAGGATCCTCTTCACCCCCGTCGAGCGGAGCACCTCGATGGCGACGCCTATGTCATTGAAGACGCAGAACCCGGCGGAGCGGTCCGGCCGGGCGTGGTGCAGCCCGCCCACCGGGCTGAACCCGTGCTCGATCTTTCCTTTGAGCACCTTGTCCACCAACGAGAGCGTCGACCCAACGACGACTTCGGCCGCCTCGAACACGCCGTTGAATGCCGGCGTGTCTCCGACATCCAGGTAGCCTCCCATGGACGACGCCTTCCTCACGAACTCCACATGCTCCTTCTCGTGGAACATTTCGACCTCCTCGTCGCTCGCCCTCACTGGCTCGACCCTCGCCACGCCGAGCCTCCTCCTGGCGAGCTCCTCCCAGAACCTAGTCACCCTCTCCGACCCGAACGGGTGGGGAGGCGGGAAAGAGTAGCTCAGGAGGGCCTCGCCCTCGACGACCCCGACCCTGCACAACGTCTCTCCCCCTCACATCTTGGCCGCGAGCGCGGCCACCGCCTTGGCAAGCGAGTCCGCCCCCGCCCTGAGGAGCTCCGTCGGCCGGAGGAGTCCCATCCCACGCAGGATCTCCTCGGAGATCAGCCTGTCCGGCCCGGACGTCAGCTCCTTGGTGACCTGGGAGTAGTCCGGCTCCTTCCTCAGGGCGTGGCACCTCATCGCATGTACGTCGAGGAAGGTCCTCACCACCTCGTAGCCGAGGAACGAGTAGCACTCAACCGTGTCCAGGGACGCCAGGAGCTCGTTCGCCTTGCCGCGGACTATGGCCATCGCGTCGTCCGAGCGATACCTGCCGAACTTGAGCGACGTCGGCATGTCCATCGCTGACGTCCTCATCACGTCGTATAGGATGCTCAGGGTCTCGAGCCTGACCTCGCAGGACGACTTGGACGCGAGGTTGAACCCCGAGGCCTCCGTCCACTCCCTGAAGCTCGCGGGCCTCCTCCTCGAGAGCCCCTTCATCTGGGCGAAGAGGTGGCTGGGGGATGGCACCTGGAGGTCCGAGAAGATCTCGGCCAGGGCGAGGTCGGTCGCCGCGGACGTGAGCCAAAAGTCCGCCTCGGGCAGGTCGTCGCCCACCTTCTCGTTGACCCTCCCGAGCGCCTTGAGCGCCCCCGCGAGGTGCGACTCCGCAGCCCTCCCGCAGCTCTGCTTGAACCTCCTCTTGGCGCTCGAGACCACCCCGGCGAGCAGGAGCGAGGCGTCCCTGAGTACGGTCGCCCTCGCCAGCGACGCCGAGAGCTCCGGCTCGGGGTCCCTGAGGTCCCTCTCTGACCTGAACACTACCTTGGCGTACGACTCCCCCACCCTGACGTACTTCGGGGGAGTGGGGTCCCTGCTCACGACGAGGAGGTCGTACTCGCAGCTCTCCCTGCTGATCCTCGCCGTGTGGCACCCGACGATCGCCACCTCGTTCGACGGGTACGTCTTGAGGACGGTGAGGATGGTCTGGGTGTTCGGGTCTGTCTCCGGCGCCGGGGCTAACGCCCTCGCCTTCGCGCCCTGCCTCTTGCTCAACCTCGATCGCCTCAGTCCGTTATCAGGGCCTTCATGCACTGCTGCTCCGCCGCGGCCGCGAAGGCCTTGTCGGTGGCAGAGAGGGGGAACCTGTGGGTGACGAGGTCGACCATCGATATCGACCCGGACGCGAGGAGCCTGGTGGCCTCCTTCGTCTCCAACTCGCTCGACGCGTAGCTCGTGACAACGGTGGTCCCGTTCAGGAAAAGGTGCGCGAGGTCGATCGTCCCCACCGCCCCCCTCTTCGGCGCCCCGAAGAGGAGGACCGTCCCTCCTCGCGCCGCCAGCCTCGTTGCGTCCTCGAACGCGGCCGTGCTCGCCGTGGCGACGACGACGAGCTCGGGGCCGCCTGGCATCGCCCTGGCGAGGGCCTTGTCCTTCGCTTCCCTCTCCGCGGGGTTGAAGACGAGCTCCGCCCCGACCTTCCTGGAGAATGAGTTCCTGTACTCGCTGACGTCGCCTATCGCGACGTTCCGGACCCCGGCGTGCCCGAGGAGCTTGTAGATCATCAGCCCGACAGGCCCGGCCCCGAAGATCACCGCGCTCTTGGCGCCGCGCGCCCTGGCGTTCTCGAGGCCGAGTATGCAGCACGACAGCGGCTCGATGAAGCTCGCCTCCTCGTACCCCAGCTCCTCGGGGAGCTCGATGACCGCGCCTCGGTCGACGTTGAACTTCGGGACTAGGAACCTCTCTGCCAGACCGCACGGCACGAGGTTGTGCCTCGCGAACTCTAGGCAGTATGTGGTCTTGCCCCTCTTGCACACCTCGCACGAGAGGCACGGCACGTGGTGGTGGGCGAAGACCCGCATCCCCCTGGATATCCCCTTGACGCCCCTCCCGACCTCCTCGACCTCCCCCACCGCCTCGTGGCCGATGATTTTGGTGGTGATGCCCACCCCCTGGACCTTCTCCAGGTCTGTCCCGCACACCCCGCAGCAGCGGAGCTTCACCAGGACCTCTCCCTCGCCAGGCTCGGGTTCGGGGACTTCCTCGACCTTGACCCCACCGGCAGGACCGACGAGCGCCGCCTTCATTCGCGTTGAGACGGCCTCCCTACCTCGCCGGCTATAAGCGCGCCCTCGGGTCGGCTCCCGTCACTTTGGCAGGCCTGAGACGTCCTCGCAGTCGAGGATCGCTCCGCAGTTGGGACACCTGAACTTGCAGGCTTGGATCTGGACCATCTTCGTCCCGCAGTAGCAGACCTCGCCCTCCTCCGAGCCCAACCCTTCGGCACCGTGCCTGAGGTGTCTCTGGTCCGCTAAAAGGAGTTCCCCATGATTTATGACCTCATGCGCCCCGACCGGGTGGCGATGGGGGTCAAGGGGAGCGACAGGTGGGGGGAGGGCAGGGGGCCCAGGGTGGACCTAGTCCTCGCCACGCTCGCGTTCGTGACTGTGGCCGGGGTGCTCCTCTTCTACGTCGAGGGCTCGGCCCTCAGCTCGGCCAGCAAGGTCGGCGAGGTGGCGACCGTCTCGACCACGGGGACCCCGTGCAGCAGCCCTGACCTCCCCCAGCTTGCCCAGCAGATCGAGCAGACCCCCCAGTTCGGAGGTCTCAGCGGAGGCTCTTGCTACAACTACCTGGGGGGCGCCTCCCAGACGATCACGTTCGCGACCTACAACGGGACCATAGTCTACCCCTGCGGGACTGACCCCGTGCAGGTCCCGGAGTCCGAGATCATCGTTACCCTCACCTCCTCCCAAGAGGTCGCCGGGGGGCGCCTCGTCAACGGCTCTGCGCCGCAGGTGACCTGCGGACGCGCCCCAGCCGTCGAGGTCGTGTCCCTCCGCGACGTAGAGTCCACGATCCCCGCCGTACCGCAGCTCAACCTGACGCTCTCCGTCCCCGCGGGCGGCTCCGCGGTCGCGAGCCTCCAGGCCTCGATAACCCTGGACGGGGGGTCGCAGGTCTTCAAGTTCGGCGGCGTGACAGCGGCAGCGCCCCTCGGCCCTGGGTCTTGGGCGTCGAGCACCGAGATCGTCCTCTCGAACCTGGCCTTCACCTCGAACGAGGTCTACCCGGTCTTGATATCGGGGACCCTCGCCGCGGGCGGGTCCTTCTCGCTGCTAGTCCATGCGCAGGTCGCCCAGGCGCCCTGACCCTCAGAAAAAGGGTTTTAGGGACGTGGGCGGGCGGACACCTCTCTTGTCGCAGTCTCAGGGCTCGGACGACAGGGTCCCCCGGCTCGTGAGGAGGAACCCCAGCAAGCCCGTCACCAAGTACTGCGTCAACTGCCTGTCGCCACTCGAGAAGGGGAGCGAGCTGGGCGGCTGGCTTGTCCCGCAGGACTACTACTGCAAGAAGTGCGGCTACAAGGGGTACGTCTACCTGGAGGACCGGAGCGGAGAGGACGCCTACTTGCAAGACGCCTCGGGAGCGGCCGGAGAGCGGGGCGGGTAGCTTGTCCCTTGGCCGCCCCCTACGGTGAAGACGTCGAAGAGCCCACCACGTGGGGCCTGATCCTCTTCGTCGCCGTGGCGCTCTTCACGGTCGCCATGATGCTCGTGTCCTTCCCCGCGGGGCTCTACACCGTCTTCGCCACGTCGATATCGACGACGATCGGGGCCTCGACCCTGGTACGCTCGCTCGTCTACAACTTTGTCTTCGCCGACGTCCGCCTGCCCATCGGGGGCGACCTCGGCGAGCTGTTCATCCTGTTCTCCGCGATATACCTCGTCTTCTTCCTGTTGGCCGCGAAGCAGGGGTCGGGCCTATTCCGCTCCCTCAAGCTCTCGATGGCGGACGGATACAGGGCGCTCTTCTCAAACCCGCTCTCGGCGACCCTGGTCATGCTCGGGGCCACGAGCATGGTGACGGTCGTCCTCGACGCCCTCCAGACGAGCAGCGGCGTGGCGACGGGCTCCATCGGCGGGGACCCGTTCTCCCTCCTGCTCGACTTCACTCTCGCTCCCCTCCTGGAGGAGACCACCTTCAGGCTCCTCCTGCTTGGCGTCCCCGTTCTGGCGGTGGCCCTCTTCATCTTCAAGGGCTCCTCGCCGCAAAAGGCCCTCAGGATGCTCTGGCGCCCCTCCTCCGCCTGGGACACCGACGAGACGGACGCCTCGCCGTCGACGCGCTCCTTCAAGGACCCCGACCCGGCCCTTTTCCCGAGCGGGACATCCGGCTCGCTAAAGGCCAGGGCGATGAAGCCCGTCGTCTACACCTTCCTCGCCTTCTCTTCGCTCGCCTTCGGCTATGCCCACTACGCCTCCGGTTCGGGGTGGGGGCCGGGGAAGGTAAGCGAGGCGACCCTCGCCGGGTTGGCCCTGGGCTACCTCTACATCAAGTACGGATTCCACACGAACGTCCTCCTCCACTGGTCGATCAACTACGTGGGAAGCGTCTACTCGTTCCTGGCGCTGGGCCTCTGGGGGATACCGTGGACCTCGAACACGGGGAGCCTCCTCGACGTCGTCCCGAGCATCGACTTCATCCTCCTGCTCGGGTTGCCGTCCACCATGATGGTGGCCAACGAACTGCTGAGGCGGTTCCTCAAGCCGAAGGCGGAGCGGCCGGCCGGCCCCCCGAGGCTTTAGATTTCGCATAACCCTCAGGCTGAGACGTCATGCGTTTCCCAGCCCACTTTCGAACAGGGAATTAGATTTTACATGGAAAAAGGGCAGGAAGAACTATGCAAAGAGCAAGTTTATTAATCCGAACGTAGAATCTGGCGGTATGACTCTCGACCAGAAGGTCAGATACGCTCTGATGGCCCTGGCTGTGGCCTCGCTCCTCCTCGCGGGCCTCGGGCTGCACATGGGTGGGCACCTCAGGGTGCTCGAAGGCGGCGGAAACGCCGACCAGGGATAGCTAGACGTTCCTTCTTCCCAGGCTTAGCAGCGAGCTCTCGAGGATCCTCGGCACGACGGCCGCCCTGTCGAACGTCCACCGGCCATTCTCCTCGTCCCACTTCTTGTACCCTATCGTGAACGAGGTCATCTCCCTCCTGTCGAGGAGGAAGAGCTCGGCCCTTTCCCCGTAAGGCAGGAGGAGCGTCTTGAGGTTCTCCAGGGCCTCGTTGACCATCCCGAGCGGAAAGAAGAGCTGCGAGTAGTACGAGTCGCCCGCCGCCTCCGACCATTGGAACGGAAGGCGGTTGAGCTGGCTCCTGAGAACCATCTTCTCCTGGCTCGACGTCTCCCTCACTATGATCGAGACGCCCAGGTAGCTGTATTTGCCCACCCTCTCGGTCCTCTGGAGGTTGCTGTCGTACTTCATCCCGTGCCACGCAACCGAGTAGTCCCTGATGAGGTGCCGCCCCACGACGTGTTTCTTGAGGTGCCACCCTAGCGTCTTGTAGTTGAGGTCCTCCCCGTTCAACTCCTCGATGGCTTCGTGGATCTCCTTCAGCGACCTGTCGCTGTCCTTCCAGAGCTCCTTGAGGAGGAGGAGGTCGACCTTGTCGAAGTCCTTCCTCTCGGTGACGGTCGCCCGCGCCGCCTTGTCGTTCGCCTGCGGTGGGTTCCTCCAGTCAAAGTCCCAGACGCCCTCGTCGAAGTCGAAGCACTCCGCCCTCATGGGGGCGACCCTGAACCAGTCACAGTCGAAGGTCTCGACCGACGAGAAAACCCCCTTCTCCTTCAGCTCGCTCGTCAGCGCGTGGAACTCCTCTATGAACTCGGCGGGAACGCCAGCGTGGGCGATGTACAGGTCGCCCGGGAGCGTCCCGGCGAACGCCACCAGGAAGCATTCCTCGCTCATCGACTTGAAGATGGCGTGGGCCTCCTGCGCGTGGGAGCGCGCGAACCTGACCTTCATCACTATCCTCCTCAGCCCGAGCGCGCCGTAGTCTACGTCCGCTTTGATCTGGAAGCCCCGCTTGACCAGCTTCTCCTTGTACCTGTACCTGACTGTCTCCTTGTACTGACCCAGGCGCCTCGAGATCTCCGCGACGTCGGGACCCAGCTCCGTGACAAGGTTGACCAGGGCGGCAGTGCTCGCACTCGGTTCGGGGTGAAGACCGTCCTCGCCAAGCTTGTTCCCCGCCAAGAATTCTGTCCTTCTATTTCTATACGGCACGAAGTTATATTAGAGCTTATGGATTCTCGTTCTATCTTCGGACGTGCCTGCGGACGGGCTAGATGCCGAGCGCAGACCGTAGGCCCTTGTACCTGTTCCTGATCGTGACCTCGGTCACGCCAGCGGCCTCGGCGACGTCGCGCTGGGTCTTGTCCTCGCCCTCCAGCGTGCAGGACACATAGAGAGCTGCGGCGGCGAGCCCCATGGGGTCCTTGCCCGCCGAGATCCTCGCCTCCTCCGCCTTCTTGAGTATCTCGAGCGCCCTCCTCTTCGTCCTCTCCGAGAGGCTCGCCCTGGACGCTATCCTGGAGACGCACTTTGTGGGGTCGACCACGGGCATCTTGATGTCCATCTCCTTGAGGAGGAGCCTGTAGCACCTGGCGATGTCCTTCTTCTTGACGTTCGAGACCACCGCGAGGTCCTTCAGCGTCCTCGGGGTCTCCCTGTCCCTGCACGCCGCATAGAGGGACGCCGCGATGATGGCCGAGATCGACCTCCCCCTCACGAGGCCGCGCTCGAGGGCCTTTCTGTATATGTAAGCAGCCTTCTCTATCACAGCCTCTGAGACCGAAAGCTTGTCGGAGAGCCTGTCCAGCTCGCTGAACGCCTGCCTCAGGTTCCTGTCCATCGGCTCGTGGACCTGGCTCCTGCTGTCCCACGTCCTGAGCCTCTCGACCGTGGCCTTCATCGAGGCAGAGAGGGACTTGCCCGACGCGTCCTTGTTCACCCCGCCGATGACAGTCGCGAGGCCCATGTCGTGCATCGCTATCGAGGTCGGTATCCCTCCCCTGGACCTGTCGTCCTTCTCCTCCTTTGAGAAGGCCCTCCACTCCGGTCCGGTCTCCTCGATCTTCTCCTTCACCACAAAACCACAGTTGCTGCAGACCAGCTCGCCGCCCGCGTTGTCGACGACCATAGGTCCCTTCCCGCAGCGTGGGCACTTGTCGAGCGCCCGTTGCAACTTCATCAGCCTTGAGAAATCTCTTTCAGATGACACGTTGTACACCGGAGAGGTTGGCGAAACGTTGAAAATATTTTACACCTATTTATCTTTTTCGCAAAACTGTGTCCCCTGAAGGACACTCGACGCGTCGACCGCTCTCGACCAGGTCAACGATTATCCGTGCATCAACCTTTTATATCGAATACGGAGGGAAAGTAAGCCGTAGCGTCGATGGCGGTTTTTGTCATGTTCGAGAACGCGCTCCAGTTCGTCGGCGCCTTCGTCGCATTCTCGATAGCGCTCGTCGCCTACAAGGGTGTGAGGGAGACCAGCAGCTCCTCGATGCTCAGGCTCGCCGGGGCGTTCGTCTTCCTGGGCGCGGGCTTCGCGCTGCAGGGGCTGGACGGCGTGGGGGCGTTCGGGAGCATACCGGGCTTTGGCGTCTCGATCGACACCATCCTCATCGCTGGAATGTTCCTCCAGACGATAGGCTACTTCCTCCTGGCCTTCTCCCACGTCCTCGACGTGGTCGTCTCTCGCAGGCTCGGCCCTCTCCTGATCCTCTTCCCGGTGCTGGCGGTCGGCACGACGAGCGTCGAGACGGTCCTGCGCAGCCTTTCCTTCTACTTCATACTCTACGGCGTACTCGAGACGGCCCTCTCGTACGGCAAGACCCGCAACCCCAACACCCTCCTGATAGCGAGCGGACTGGGCATGCTCGCGGCGGGGTGGTGGGTCTCTCTCGCCGCGCCTGACATCGGGTTGTTAACATTATTGCAGCTTCTTATGAGGGAAGTTGGGCTAGTTGCGCTATTCGTCCCAGTGCTCAAGTTCAGGTTCAGACGACCAGGAGACATGCTCAATGCCCCAGTATAGGACCCAGGGCAAGATCATCGCGGACATCCTAGCCACAGCCAGGGACATGAACACCGACGGGCAGGGCGTGGGGATCACCACGCTCCTGAGGCGCGGGAACGTCTCCTACACCAGGATGACAAAGCTCATCGTCGAGCTCGTCGGGGCGGGACTCCTCCTCGAGGAGACGATGGAGAAGGCGTCAAAGTACAGGATAAGCGACAAGGGGATCCAGTTCCTCCAGGCGTACGTCCAGTTCGAGGACTTCGCCCAGTCGTACGGTCTCCGCCTCTGAGCGGCCGACCAGACTAGCTTTTTTACTCGCCCCGGGGTGCTACCGCCCCCAGGCAATTGATTGGATTCCTAGGCGCTGGAAGGGTTGGAGCGCAGGCGGCTCTGGAGGTGGCCTCCGCAGGCATCGACGACGTCACCCTGGTGGACATCGTCCCGGGGCTGGCGGAGGGCGAGGCGATGGACATCTCGCAGAAGATAGCCGAGACCGGGGTGGACGTCGAGGTGAGGGGCTCGACAGACTTCTCGGCGCTCCGAGGCTCCTCGATCGTCGTGATAGCGGCGGGGCTGGCGCGCAAGCCGGGGATGACCAGGATGGACCTCCTCGAGAAGAACGCCGGGATCGTCGCCTCGGTGGCCAAGGAGGTCGCCAAACACGCCCCCGACTCGGTCGCACTCACGGTCACCAACCCGATGGACGTGATGAACTGGGTCGTGCTCAGGAAGACCGGCTTCCCAAAGGGCAGGGTCGTGGGGATGGGCGGGATACTCGACCTGTCCAGGTTCAAGTCGACCATCGCCGCCATGCTCGACGTCTCCCACTCCTCCATCTCCTCCCTAGTGATAGGCGAGCACGGCGAGAGCATGCTGCCGCTCGCGAGGTACACATCCATCGGCGGCGTCCCTCTGACCAAGCTGATGGACGAGACCCAGGTCGCCCTAGCCATGGAGACCACGAAGAGGGTGGCCATCGACGTGATATCGAAGAAGGGCGCCACAGTCTACGCGCCGGCCAACGGCGTGGTGAGGATGGTCAAGGCGATAGCGTGGGACAGGAAGGAGGTCATCCCCGCCTCGGCCTACCTCGAGGGCGAGTACGGGGCCAAGGAGGTCTGCATCGGGGTGCCCCTCCTCCTGGGCGCCAAGGGCGTCGAGAAGATACTCCCGCTAGACCTCAACGAGAAGGAGAGGGCCCAGTTCGCGAAGGGAGCCCAGACGATACGCGAGGGCATCGCAGCGATCGAGGGCCACATCTAATCGGGAGTTTTCGACAGGTTGAGAAGTGCGGCCCCGGCCCTCTCGTTCCCTCAATACTTTTATTGTCCGGATGTTGGCGGGGGCCTCCATTGCTAATCATAGCTCTTGTGAAGGGCGTCCCCGCTAGGACCGCCAAGGTTGTGCGAGTCGACAACATCGTCCAGCGAGACGCGATGGAGATGGTGGTCAACCCGAACGACGAGACCGCCATAGAGGCGGCGGACTACCTGAAAAGGAGGGTGGGCGGGAAGATAGTGACCCTGAGCATGGGCCCCGACGTGAGGCTCAAGCCCGTCCTGACCTCGCTGTTCAACGCCCAGGCGACCGGCGTCGACGAGGAGATAATCCTGAGCGACCCCAGGCTCGCCGGCTCGGACACCGTGGCCACCTCGTACGCCGTGGGGCACGCCGTCTTCAAGATATACGAAAAGCACGTCGCGCCGTTCGACACCCTGATCAAGCTCATCAGCGACGGCGCCTCGATGCAAGAGGTCGAGGCCAAGACCCGCGAGTTCTACGACCAGAACCTGCTGCCCAACAAGATCTACAACGAGGAGCCCGGCACGAGGACTTCCATGATAGGGCACCTCGTCGACGGGAACCTGACAAGGGACGAGGCGATCTCCCGCCTGAAGACTGAGAGGTCGAACGTCACAAAGTTCGTCATAGTGGCCGGGATAAGGACGACGGACGGGGAGACGGGGAGCGTAGGCCCCCAGGTCGCAGAGGTGGTGTCCCAGAAGATGGGCATCGAGCTCCCGCACGCGACCTACGTGGAGGAGCTGGACGTCGACCCCGACACGCTCCGGATCCACGCCGGGAGGAGGATAGGGAGGTTCATCCAGAGGCTCGAGATAGAAGCGCCCTGCCTGCTCACATTCGCCCCGGAGTACGTCTCAAGGACGATCCAGTCGGTCGACTTCAACCGCCTCATCGAGAACTACTACAAGGGCAAGGTCAAGGAGGCGACAAAGTGGACAGCGGACATCCTCGAGGCAGACCCGGCACGCCTGGGGTTCGGCGGCTCCGCCGTCATAGTGGGCCCGGCCGTGATCATGGGGGCGCCGGCGTCGCAGAAGACGCTGGACAAGAGCATGGTCTTCACCACGGCCGTCTCCAAGACCACCTGGGAGGGAAAGGAGTACGGGCCGTTCAAGCCGGGCGACGTCGCTGACGCCCTCCCGCAGACCCTCAAGGACGACCTCACGATGAAGGGGTCGCTGACGACGTTCACGATGAAGATGCTCGGGGAGGAGCTGCTGGCATGAGCACCACCGCGCCCACCGCGACCACCTCGGCCAAGGTCAACCTCGCCGACTACAAGGACGTCTGGGTCTTCCTCCAGCGCCAGGACGGCCGCCTCTCCAACGACTCGCTGGAGCTCCTCGCTGCAGGGAGGAAGGTCGCCGACCAGGTGGGCCAGAAGCTCGTCGGGCTCATCCTCGGGAGCAACCTCAGGGGGCTCCCGGAGGAGGCCATCGACTACGGGGCTGACATGGTCCTCGTCGTGGACGACCCGGCCCTCCGTACCTACCACTCGATGCGGCTGATCGACACGCTGGAGTCGATGATACTAAAGCGCAAGCCCTATGCCATAATCTTCCTCGCCACGGAGTTCGGGAGGGAGCTGGCCGCCCGGCTCGCCTACAAGGTCAACTCCGGCCTGGCGACGGACAACGTCGACTTTGAGGTCCAGGACTACTTCAATCCAAAGTACAACGAGATGTTCCCGAAGACGATGACCCAGGTCAGGCCGGACTTTGGCAGCAGGGTGGCGAAGATCTGGACCCCCAGGCACAGGCCCCAGGTGGCCACCCTAAAGCCCGGGAGCTTCACGCCGCTCACCAGGGACCCGAGCAGGCGCTCGAAGGCGAAGATAGAGAAGGTCGCCCTCGCCCGCCCGGGCAAGGCCTACGCGCTGACGGTCAAGGAGCTGGTCGAGCTACCAAAGCCGCAGGTCGACCTGGAGCACGCGAACGTAGTCATCGGGCTCGGGATGGGGATACTCCGCGGCGCGGACGGCTCCCCGAGGAACCCGCTCGAGGCGTACAGGCTCGCCACCGAGCTCAAGGAGCTGATTGAGAGGAAGTGGGGGCTCAAGACCGAGATAGGCGCCTCGAGAGGCCTGGTGATGGCCAGGGTCAAGGCGCTCGAAGGGATAATCACGAGGGACCACGAGCTCGGCCAGACGGGCACTCTCATCAGCCCCGACCTCTACATAGCGCTGGGCGTGAGCGGGTCTGCGCCCCACAGGGCGGGCATCAGGGCGAAGAAGATACTCGCAGTCAACCCCGACCCGGCCGCGCCGATCCTCCTGGCGGCGCAGTACGCGGTGGTCGGGGACCTCTACGACTTCGTCCCCAAGCTGATCGACACGCTCGAGGCCCTGCCTGATAGGGCTTGAGAGCGGCTAGCGAATACGACGTTGTCGTTGTAGGCGCAGGCCCGGGGGGCTCGGCGGCCGCGCTGACCCTCGTGCGCAAGGGCGCGAGGGTGCTGCTGGTCGAAAAGTCGGCCTCCCCCGGCGAGGCCAACGTGTCTGGAGGGGTCCTTTACGGGGACTTTACAAAGGGCTACGGGCTCATAGACCTCGTCCCCAGCTTCGAGTTCGAGGCTCCACTCGAGAGGAAGGTCCTCTCGCACGAGATCAACATACTCTCGAAGCCCGACGACAGAGAGAGGACCTACCACCACTATCGCCTCGACGGCAACTCCGCGCTGGCTAGGCTAGGGCTCTTCACCGTGGAGATCCAGACGGGGCACGACTACTCAGTCACGAGGAGCCAGTTCGACAGGTGGCTCGCCGACAAGGCCGTGGCGTCCGGCGCCGAGATGATGACGTCCACCTCGGTCAAGGGGCTCCTCACAGAGAGGGGGGCGGGCGAGGACGCCGAGCCGGAGGTCGTCGGCGTCCAGACGTCGAAGGGCGACGTCCGCTCGAAGGTGGTAATCGACAGCGCGGGGGTGACCTCGACCCTCGTGGAGGAGGCGGGGCTCAGGGGGCCGCTGGGGCCGAGGCAGCTCTACCACGCCGTCAAGCGGGTCTACGCCCTCCCCGAGGACGAGATAGACAGGAGGTTCAAGGTCAGGAAGGGCGAGGGCCGGGCGATAAGCTGCTTCGGGGACTTCCTCCACGGGGTGGCCGGGAACGCCTTCCTCTTCACGAACAGGGAGACGGTCTCTGTGGGGGTGGTCGCGGCCCTCGACTCGATGGTGAGGGCCTTCACCGAGAGGTTCGACGAGGTAGGCAACATGCGCGACCTCCTCGACGGGTTCGTTGGGCACCCGTACGCCGCAGGCCTGCTCGAAGGGGCGGAGCTCCTCGAGTCCTCCGCGCACAACGTGCCGAGGGGGCACACCGCCATGCTCAAGACCCCGTATGCCTCCGGCTACCTGCCGACTGGCGACGCTCTCGGCGCCTTCATCAAGCTGGGCCCCCTCCTCGACGGGATGAGGAGGGCGATAGCCAGCGGGATAATGGCGGCGAAGGCCTACCTCTTGGCGAGCGAGTCGGGGTCGTTCAAGGCCTCGAACCTCTCCAGGTACAAGGAGATGCTCGCCCCGCTCTACGAGGACGTCAACCGCGCGGGCCGCGAGAGCTTCTTCGGGGAGAGCGGCTTCGCCTACTCGACCCTGCCCAGGCTGCTCTTCTCCTCCTCCGTCTTCTCCAAGCGCGTCAAGTTCGAGCCCCTGCCGCAGAGAGGGCCCGCAGCTCCGGCCCCTCAGGCCGACGGACCCTCCGCCCTGATCACCGTGGACACCGAGGCGGCATCCAAGTCTTCTGTCAAGCCGTGGGTCCCGACCTGCCCGGCCGGGTGCTTCTCCCTGGCGACCCCCCGCGGCTCGTTCGCCTCCTACAAGGAACTCTACGAGGCGAACTTCAAGGCGATCGCAGCGTCGCCGGAGAACAAGAGCGGGGCCGACGTCCTCGCGTACAGGGAGACCCTCGCGCAGGTCTCCGAGGGGAGGCTCGAGTTCGACGGCGCGGCGTGCATAGGGTGCGGGACCTGCGCCGAGATAGGCCCGAAGGAGACCGTCCGGCTCGAGCCCGGAGAGGGCGGAAAGGGCTCCCGCTTCAGGTACGGCTGAGCGGCTGGGAGTTCAGCCTGTCGAGGCGGAAGGCCGAGTGGACGGCCCTGACCGTCTCCCTGGCGTCCTTCTCCGCGACCACGAGCGAGAGGTTCTGGTTCGACGACCCAGAGGCAATCATCTTGACGTTGATCCCCCTCGCTGAGATCGCGCTGAACGTTGCCGCGGCCACGCCCTTCGTCGTCCTCATAGCGCCCCCCACTATCGCGACCGCGCTGACGTCGTCCTCCGTGGCGATGTGCCTGTAGCCTCCCTGCCCGAGCAGGGCGAGCTCCAGCGCGTTCGCCCCCTTCTCCATCGCCGACCTCGCGACCACCATGCTGATGTTCGACTCGGAGACGCTCTGGGATATCATCAGGACGTTTATCCCGCTCCTCCCCATGACGTCGAATATCCTCGCCGCGCTCCCTGGCTTGCCCACCATGCTCGCCCCCGCGACGGTGATGACCGCGACCTCCTTGACGAGGGCGACCGCCTTGACCACGTTCTTGGCGTAGAGCTTCGGGTTCCTCTTGACCACAGTCCCCTGGTCCTGGGGCTTGAACGTGTTCCTGAACCTCACCGGGATTCCCTTCTCGGCGACGGGCTCGAGCGTCCTCGGGTGGAGCGCCTTGGCGCCGAAGACGGCCATCTCCCCGGCCTCCTCGTAGGATATCTCTCGGAGGACCCTCGCGTTGGGGACGATGCGCGGGTCGGCTGTCATCAGGCCGTCGACGTCGCTCCATATCCACACCTCCTCGGCGTCTATCGCCGCGGCGATTATGGTCGCGGTCAGGTCCGACCCGCCGCGCCCGAGCGTGGTGGTGTCCCCGCCCTGGGTGGCCCCGATGTACCCGGTGACCACGGGCGTCTTGCCCTCGGCCAACAGGGGGACGAGCTTCTCCCTCACCTGGAACTTGGTCACCTCCATGAGGGGCGAGGCGTCGCCGAACCTGTCGTCCGTCATTATCCCCGCCTCGCCTCCGGTCATGTAGAACGCGTCCATCCCCCTCTCGACGAGCGCCCCCACGACTATGGGGTTGGAGAGCCTCTCGCCGCATGCCAGGATCGCGTCCTTCGTCTTCGGGGTCAGCTCGCCGAGGACGGTGCTCCCCCTCGCCAGCTTCTCGAGCTGGCTCAGCGTGACGTTGAGGACGGCCTGGATGTCGCGCCGCACCTGCTTGTCGGCAACCGTTGCCGTCAGCGCGCCGAGGTGCATCTCCCGTATCGACGCGAGCCTCTCCTCGACGGGCTTCTCCAGCCCCTTAGAAGCGTCCGCGCAGAGCGCGAGGAGCTCGTCCGTGGTGTCCCCCATCGCCGAGCAGACCACCACGACCTGGTGGCCTCTCCCGTTGACCTTGACCCTCTCGGCGACGTTCTTGATCCTCTCCGCCGAGGCCACCGAGCTCCCGCCGAACTTCATCACGACCTTCATGCTAGGCCATGCTCCCCGCGCCGGCAGCCCTGTACGCCGCGACGGCGGCGGTGGGCTCGTTGATCCTCACCCTGATCTCGAGCAGGTCCCTGAGCAACGAAGTCGCTGTCTCTGGGCCTCCCGCCCCCTTGCCTATTATCACCTTCGGGCCAGAGTACTCGCACTCGAACTCGACCGCGTTGTTCGCCCCCTTGATGCAGAGGGGGTGCCCCCTCTCGAGGACGGTGGGCTCGACGGTCAGCCCTCTCTCCTTCGAGGCCGAGGCGATCAGCCTCACCGCCTTGCCCTCCTTCTTCCTAGCGAGGACCTCCTTCGAAGAGACGCCTCGGATCCCCACTATCTTGACATCCTTGATCCCCGCCTTGCCGAGGAGGAGGTAGTTTGCGGAGATTACAAGCTTGACGGCGCTGTCGTACCCGTCCACGTCCTGCGACGGGTCGGCCTCGGCGTAGCCGGCCTTCTGCGCCCCCTCCAACGCCTCGGCGAAGGGGACGCCCTCCTCCTCCATCCTGGTGAGGACGTAGTTGCAGGTGCCGTTGAGTATCCCCCTCATCCCGACCAGCCTGTCGCCTATCGAGCACGTCTTCCCAAAGTCCAGGACGGGCGTCCCTCCCCCGACTGCGCCGCTGAACCTGAGCTCGACCCCGTTGTGCCTGGCCAGCTCGTGGAGGGCGTAGAACGCGATCGAGAGCGGCCCCTTGTTGCACGTCACGACGTGCTTCTTGCTCTCGAAGGCCGCCTTCATGTGTGAGAACCCGGGCTCGCCCGTCTTGAAGTTGGTCGGCGTCGCCTCTATCAGCACCTCCGCCTCGATGTCGCGTATCACCTCGGCCGCCCTCCCCGAGTCCTTCCTCCCCTTGGCCACGCCGCCGGTCTCCTTCTTCGCCTTCAGGGCCCTCTTCAGGTCGAGGCCGTGCTCGTCGATGAGCCACCCCGAGCTGTCCATGATGCCGACCACCTGGGGAACCAGGCCGTAGCTCAGGGCGAGCTCCTTCTCCTGGGCCATCAGGAGGCGGGCGAAGCTCTGCCCCACTATCCCGAAGCCTGCGAGGACGAGCCTCAAGGATGGTGCCCTGTCCAGTTTTGGATTTAGTGGTTTCGGTGGCTCCGCACCGGTAAATAGCGACGGGCCGCGACCGCACCGCGATGAGGAACACTGACTTTCTCGTCTATCTGGTCACAAAGGGAGGCGGCACGACCCGGTTCGAGAGGGACGATGCCGGTTGGTTCCAGACCGCACCCTCCGGGGTGAAGCGCAGGTGCACCGCCGAGCAGGTCTTGAACCACCTGCTCCCAGCGCTCGCACTCGGGGACGCGGTCCTGACCACGAGGGTGAGGCTCAGGCCTGGGAGGCGCTTCCATCCCGCCCTCGAGAGGCTGAGGCGCGCCAGAGGCGGCTCGAACAACGGTTAATAGTTCGGGCGGCCCGAACGCGGGCATGAGTGCCCCGACAGAGCGCGCCACCTTCCTGAGCCAGGACGAGATCCCTACTTCGTGGTACAACATACAAGCGGACCTCCCCGAGAGGCTCCCGCCGCCGCTCGACCCCGGGACGCACAAGCCGATGTCGCCGGAACCCCTGTTCAGGCTCTTCCCCAAGGAGCTCGTCGGGCAGGAGGTCTCCCAGGAGAGGTGGATCAAGATCCCCGAAGAGGTCCTCGAGGCGTACAGGTGGATGCCTCGGCCGACCCCGCTCTACCGGGCTTACAAGCTGGAGAACTACCTCAAGACCCCCGCAAAGATCTACTACAAGTGGGAGGGGACCAACCCCTCCGGGAGCCACAAGCCGAACACGGCGCTCGCCCAAGCCTACTACAACATGAAGGAGGGGACGAAGCATCTCTCGACCGAGACGGGGGCAGGGCAGTGGGGCTCCGCCCTCGCGATGGCTGGCGCGTTCTTCGGGATCAAGGTGCGCGTCTTCATGGTCGCCGCCAGCTACAACCAGAAGCCCGGCCGCAGGACGATGATGGAGACCTGGGGGGCCGAGTGCATCTCGTCGCCCAGCACCAGGACCAAGTATGGCAGGTCGCGGCTCGCGAAGGACCCGAAGGACCCCGGCTCCCTGGGGATGGCCATCAGCGAGGCGATCGAGGACGTGCTCGCAGACGACACGGCGAAGTACAGCCTGGGCTCCGTCCTCAACCACGTCCTCCTCCACCAGACGGTGATAGGCCTCGAGGTGAAGAAGCAGCTGGAAAAGCTGGGCGTAAAGCCCGACCTCATGGTCGGCAACATCGGCGGAGGCTCCAACTATGGGGGCTTTTGCCTCCCGTTCATGGGAGACAAGCTGACCAAGAAGGCGCCCATCGAGTTCGTGGCGTGCGAGTCGAGCGCCGTCCCCCACACGACCCGGGGCAAGTACACCTACGACTTTGGGGACACGGCCGGGATGACCCCTCTGCTGAAGATGCTCACCCTGGGGAAGGACTACACAACGCCCCCCATCCACGCCGGCGGCCTGAGGTATCACGCCATGGCCCCGATAATCTCGTACCTCATCGCCAAGGGGCACATGCGCTCCGTGGCCTTCAAGCAGACCGACGTCTTCGAGGCCGCGACCATATTCGCGCGGACCGAGGGGATAATCCCCGCCCCCGAGTCTGCCCACGAGATCAAGTTCGTCATCGACGAGGCTATCCGCTGCAAGGAGAAGAAGGAGCCCAAGGTCATCGTCTTCAACAACTCCGGCCACGGCCTGCTCGACCTGAGCGCCTACCAGGCGTACCACGACGGCAAGCTCGAGGACTGGCCGCCGAACAGGATAGAGTACCCGAACATCGTCGCCTAGCGGGAAGACTACTTCTTCGTCTCGCGGAGATAGTCGTCGAATATGGCCCTGACCTTGTCGGCGGCGAGGCCCGACCCCTCGATGACCCCCTTCTCTGTCACCCTCACCTTCTCCATGACGACTATCACGCCCACGTCCTCCCTCACCTGGACGAGGCCCGGGAAGACCCTGTTCAGCCTCTCGCCAAGGGCCTTGAAGTCGAACGGCCTCTCCGTCAGCCGGATCTCCCGGACGTTGTCGCCGTTGAGAGCCACCTTGAACACCCCCGCGCCGGCCCCCACCACCTTGTCCAGGACCAGGCTGAGCCTCTCGTCCACCCCCAAGAGCTGGCCGGAGTACTCCTTCCCGTCCGTGGTGGCGACCACCACCTGCCTCCCAAGGAAGGCGTTGAGCTCGTCGCCGAACCTGCGGTAGGCGGCAGCGGCCAAGTTCCCACCCACGGCCGGCCTCAGGGTATATAGCGATTGTTCGGCGCGCCCCAAATCGTAATAACGGCCGCCCCGCGCGAAGGCCGCGTGAGCGCCCCTCAGCGTTTCGTCGCGCTCCGATTCGTGGTAACCTACCTATTCATGCTCTCCCTCGTCGACCTCGCGGCCATGCTGGTCGTGGTCGTCGCCCATGCCGCCTCGCCCGCCACCGTGGCCACGACCGAGCTGGCTGCGATGATGTACGTCCTGGCGGGGGTCTCAGGCGCCGCGGTCGTTCTCGGGCTGGGGTACTTCCTCCTGGCCTACCCCGCCCACCGCAAGACCATCCTCCTCCTCACGCTGATCGTGGTCGGCCTACTCGCGGCCCACCTCTACACCATCAACCTACCCGACACGGCGAACTGCCACGACAACACAAAGGACGTAGACGGCTGCATCATGGACGAGGTCTACTACGTCCCCGCCGCGCAGGCCATGCTCTCGGGCGAGAAGTGCGCCCCCTACGCGGACAACTGCAACCTTGAGCACCCCTTCCTCTCGAAGGCCTTCATCGCGGCCGGCATAGCGATATTCGGGAACGGCACGTTCGGCTGGAGGATCTTCGAGGTCCTCCTCGGGACTTTCAGCATCCCCGTCCTCTTCGGGATATGCTGGGCGATAACCAAGAACGAGCGTCTCTCCCTCTACGCCGCCTTCCTTCTTGCGTTCGAGACGCTCTTCTTCGTCCACTCCAGCATCGCTGTGATCGACGTCTCCGCCATCTTCTTCGCCCTCCTGGGCTTCTTCTTCTACTTCGCCAAGGTCCAGTGGTGGAGGTTCAAGCCCGTCACCTTGGCGGCCATCGCCTTGGGGGTCTCCGCCCTCTGCAAGGAGACGTCGATAATGCTCTTCATGGTGCTGGTGATCTACCACGTCTTCTTCGGCGAGGGGAGCAGGGAATACCGCATCACCACCGCGCTTGAGCTCACCCTCCTGGTCTTCCTCGTCTTCGCGCTAGGCCTCCAGACATACGACAGCCTCCTCGGCGCGGGGACGGCCACCAACTTCATCGGGCAGATCAGCTTCATCCTGAGCTACGGGGCTTCCCTGACCATGACCCCGAGCAGCCGGGGCTGGATCGACACCGTGCTCAAGACCCCGATCACCCCGCTGAACTGGATCACCTACTACTCGCCGGTGGGCTACCTCATCACCAACGTCAGCGTCACGGCAGGGTCGGTCGCCTACTCCTACGTCTCCGCCGGCTACTATGGGATAACCAACCAGTTCGAGGTCTGGCTCACCTACTTCTGGGGCGCCTACGTCGTCTACCTCTGGAGGAAGACCAAAGGCTCGCTCTTCGAGAGCGACTCGCTCCTGCGCGACTTCAAGGTGGGGAGGCTGGCCCTGCTCTGGTTCCTGCTCGTGTTCCTGGGGTACGTCGGGCTCTACCTCTACGGCAGGATAACCTACCCCTACTACTTCATCCAGGCGGTCCCTGCCCTCGCGATAGGGGCGGCATACTTCCTGACTAGGGGCTGGTTCCCAAGGGGCATCTCCTACATCGTCCTGGCGGGTGTGTTCCTGTGGTTCTTCATCTTCTACCCCGACAAGAGCTTCCTCCCCGACCAGGTCAGGGTCTGGCTCGGCCACTGAGCCCGGGTTCTATTGCGTTGCCTATTCATGAGTATCCGGCCCTTCTTCGGGTTGCGTCTTTTGTGCATGCGCCTTTGTGATTAGCTCCATCCATTTGTTTCCGCCGACACCTAATCCGATTCCCGCCGCTTGTGCCGGGGTCTGCTCACCCAGCGCCATATGGGGCCTAACGAAGTTGTAGAATATCCGGTGTCCTTCAGGAACCGCTGACTGGATGCTTTTCCATCCACGCTGAACTTTCGTCCTTTCCCTTACGGTCCCGTTGAGGCGTTCAATCCGGTTATTATTCGCGTGAGGCTTTCCCATCCCCGCCTTCGCGATGTGTTCAGGGTCGCTCCAGAACGGAACATTTGGAATCGCAATGGCATAGGAGGCAAGCGAATCGGTTAGAAGCCTCTCTGGTTCGCTGTGGTGAGCGTTCTCGACCGCCTCTGTCAAAACGGTCTCGGCGGCGATGCTATCCCGTCCCTTTGTCAGTTTGGAAGTCAGAAGGAACCGTGTTTTTCTGTCCATCACGTTCCAAAGATAGCCGATGTTTGTCAGGTTCTTTCTGTCCACGCCTCCCCTCGCTACCTCGCCTCCCCGCATATTCACGAACACCTCGTCGGCATGCCACGTGTCAGAAAGCTGTGGTGCTAGAGTATTTTTCAACCCATCTGAGTATCGTCGTCTGGTTCACGTCCACGCCGTAAAATTGTGCTAGGTGGTCCCTAACGTCTCGAAGGCTCAACCCCCGGAAGTAAGCGTCTAGGGCAGCAGTGATCGCCTTCGGGTCGTTCTTCATCTTCTTGAACCCAAAATCCTGAACGAACGTCTTACGGCAATCCTTGCACCAGTATCGCTGAATCTTCCTTCCCTTCTCATGGATGAATCCGCGCTTGACTATTGAAGCAGAATGGCAGTAGGTGCAGGACTTGGGAACCGTTGAATCTAGGTCGAGCCTTGGTGTAGCCGGGGCCTTTACCTGAACCTGAGGAACCTTCAGGGATGGAAGAAATGAACACGCGTAGATGTGTTTGCAAGGGGTCCGCCTTTCTGCGAAGTCGGGGCATTGACAGGTCCAATCCTGTCCGTTCTTGGAGATGAGATAAGAGCCTTCGCGAGATTGGGACTTGACCTCGAATGTATTCTCGCTCACCAGCTTAACGGCTCCCTCTTGAGCAATCGTAAGGGCCTTTTGCGGGCGAAGGTCTATCTGGCTCATCAGTCTGTCAACCCTAGTCGGTTCCTTCTTGCGTCGACCATTTCCTCATAGTCATCTGCGCCCATCTCGAACCGGAGTTGTTCTGATTGCATTGCTTGTCTACCTATCCTACCTATAGGTAGCATAGGTATATTAAGGTATAGGTAGCATAGGTAGAGACATGGGAGCGAAATCGACGGTGGCCAAGGCGAGGACAGACTCGCCATCGGTAAGGACTACAATACCCGAAGCGATCGCCTCAGACCTAAAGCTGAGGGTAGGCGACGTATTGGATTGGGATGTTGGGATGGAAAACGGAAAGAAGGTGGCGAAACTAAGGAAATTGGAGTGAGTTCGCATATTGGCCAAGATGGACTAGTCCACTTCGAACTGGTTTGAGGTCAAGGCCCTTAGTCTATTGATGTAGACCTGTGGCTTAAGGAATATTGACAACCTACGAGAGGGGGCCTTCGTTATATATCCCATCATCCCAAGCCAATACGGCGCTAACCACGAATAGTAAACGAACTACCGTAGTGGGACGGCAGGATGGGAATGCCTCGCGAGCACAACGCCCATCCTGCCAGCGCCACCCTTAGCGGCCGTAGGCTTAGCCTGGTCATACCGACCACCCTCACCAAGTGGAAGACCCGGGTTCAAATCCCGGCGGCCGCACTTACTACCCTTACCACTTTGTCCGTAATAACCCGTTCTGTCTTCCGTGTCCTCCGAGGGTGCCAAATGACCTGTGGAACGGTGAAAACTGCCCGTGCACAGCAGACGCAAGGCGTTAGCCATCCCATCATCCATGCACACTAGACGCCATATAACACTGAGCCCGCAAGTTTCATCGACGTGTTAAACCGCGCAGCGCCTGGGAATGCTTTTCTACATCGGCGCGAATCCCAGGGCGAGCCAGATTGAGCCGGGTCGCCGAAGTAAAGTCTAGGATATCCTCTGTCGAGCTCCTCTCGACCCTCAAGAAGAGCTACAGCTACAAGGAGCTCTCCTCGATCCTCGGCCTCTCCGCGCCGATACTCAGCAGGTACGTCCGGGGGCACGTCCTCCCGAGCCCGGCGCGGTCCGACAAGTTCGTCGCCGTCTTCAGGGAGAAGCTCCTCAAGAAGATGGTGACCGACCTCATCAGGGTGACCAACGACGGGGTCTACGACCTCACAAAGGTCGTCCTCGACGTCGGGCTCCTCAAGCAGATCGCCAAGGTCGTGTACAGCGAGTTCGAGCCCTCCCACGTCCAGAAGGTGCTGACGATGGAGGTCGACGGTGTCCCCCTCGCGGTGGAGATAGCCGACGAGTTCAACGTCGGCGTGGCCATAGCCAAGACGGAGCGAGACCTCGCGGCGGAGGAGTTCTACGAGCAGCGGATGGTCTACAACCCAGACTCTGTGAAGTATCTCTACATACCGAAGACCTCGCTCAAGAAGGGGGAGCACGTCCTCATCGTCGACGACCTGATCAGGTCCGGGGTGACCCTCGACGCGCTGGTCAGGCTCGCCGACAAGGCGCGGGTGCGCCCCGTGGGGATATTCACGATCGCCTCGATGGAACAGTCGCTCCCCCGGCTCAAGGAGAGGCTCAAGCTCAACTGCCCTATCGAGACGCTCGTCACGCTGGAGCCCCCCAAGAAGCAGCAATACTCGTTCTAGGAGATGGCCGTTGGCCTCGACCTTCGAGATCGACGAGGAATACGTGCGGGCCAGGCTCCCGGCGAGGAAGCGCGCCTCCCACAAGGGGATGAACGGCGTGGTGTGCGTGGTCGGCGGGAGCAGGACGTACCACGGAGCCCCCTTCCTCTGCGCCATGGGCGCCGCCCGGACGGGCGTCGACCTGGTCTACCTGGCCGTCCCGGCGGTCGTCGCCGTCCCCATAAGGTCGCTCTCTCCCGACCTCATAGTGATACCCCTTCCCGACAGCAAGCTCACCAGGGGGAACGCCAAGCGGTTGACCAGCTGGCTCCCTGAGGTCGGGAGCGTGGGGATAGGCCCAGGACTGGGTCCACAGAACCCCGACGAGCTCTCAAGGGCGCTCTCGATGCTGGGCGCCAAGTGCGGGACGCTCGTCGCCGACGCGGACGCCCTCCGTCCGTCCATCCTGGAGGCCCCGGAGGCCGAGAGGGGGAAGATGATCGTCACGCCGCACGCCGGCGAGTTCGAGAGGCTGTTCGGGGTCAAGCCGCCCGAGGGGCTGGAGGCGAGGGCCTCCACCGTCAAGGAGGCGGCGGCGAAGAGCGGCGTCGTGGTCCTCCTCAAGGGCCCCACCGACGTCATCAGCGACGGGCAGAGCGTCGGGCTGAACAACACCCACTCTCCCGCGATGACGGTCGGCGGGACGGGGGACGTCCTGACGGGGGTCGCGTCGGGCCTCTCGGCCAAGGGGATGGCGAGGTTCGATGCGGCGTGCTGCGCGGCATTCCTGAACGGCCTCGCCGGGGCGGAGGCGGCAAAGGACCTCGGGATGCACATCGTCGCCTCAGACGTGGTAGGCTGCATCCCCAGGGCAATGAAGCGGTTTGACAGGGTCGAATGAGCGCGGTCGGCCGCGCAAGCCCGGGCTCCAGTCCAAGTGGCAGTCCGTCGTCGACTCCCTCGAGGCCATCATCCCGATCTACGAGAAGGGCTCCAGCAGGATATCCCTCTTCTCCGACAGGGCGATGAGGGAAGAGGTCGCTTCCTTCGCGGTCGACGGGCACCAGGGAGTGGTCGTCCTCGACCTCGGCTCGGGCCCCGGGACCATGGCCCGGGTCGTCTCCGCCAAGGGGGGCTCCCCGCTCCTGGCCGACGCCTCAAGGAAGATGCTTGCCTCCGCTCAGGGCTTCGACCGCGTACAGTGCGTCTTCGAGGCTCTCCCTCTCAGGTCCGGCAGCGTCGAGGCCGCCACCGCAGGGTTCTCGATCAGGGACGCCAGAGACCTCGAGTCTGCCCTCGCCGAGATAAGCAGGGTGGTCATGCCGGGGGGAAGGTTCGCGTTCTGCGACCTCGGCAAGCCGGTCTCGAAGGCCAAGGCGTGGGTCGTCGGCGCCTACATCGCGGTCGCCCCTCCCCTGATAGGCTTCGTCACTGGAGGCCGACCGGGGCTGCGGTTCGGCTCGCTGAGGCAGACGTACAAGCTCGTCCTGGACAACGGGTCGCTGCGCCGGCTCCTCCAGAGCTACTTCAGGGCGGTCACCCTCACAGAGAGGCAGCTGGGAGGCTCGGTGGTCGTTCGCTGCACCGGCCGCGGCGGCCTGGACGCATAGGCTCAGAATCGTTTATATCCGAATGATTTAGGCCTAAACTGTTTACGCTTGCAGTACAAGTGGATCGTCCTCTCCAACACCACGATCGCCGTGCTGATGGCGGCTCTCGACGGGACGATAGTGCTCATCTCGCTCCCCGCGATATTCCGGGGGCTGGACATCAACCCCCTCGGCTCCTTCCAGTACCTCCTCTGGATACTCTTCGGCTACAGCATGGTGACCGCGACCCTCCTCGTCACCTTCGGGAGGATATCGGACATCTACGGGAGGGTCAAGATGTACAACCTCGGCTTCGCGGTCTTCACCATCGGATCGCTGCTGGGCTACCTCACCCCCAACTCCGGGACGACAGGCGCGCTCGAGCTGATCGTCTTCAGGATAGTCATGGGAGTGGGCGCCGCCTTCCTCTTCGCCAACGGGGTGGCCATCCTCACCGACGCCTTCCCCGAGAACGAGAGGGGGCAGGCGCTCGGGATCAACATGGTCGCCGTCCTGGCCGGCTCGATGCTCGGCCTGACCCTCGGGGGCGTCCTCGCCTCGATAAACTGGCGCTACATCTTCCTGGTCAACGTCCCAATCGGGGGCTTCGCCACCGTCTGGGCGTTCCTGAAGCTCAAGGAGGTGGGCAAGATAAGGCGGAACCAGAAGCTCGACCCTTGGGGGAACATGACCTTCTTCGCAGGGTTGACCCTCCTCATGATAGGGGTGACCTACGGCCTCCTCCCATACGGGACGTCCTACTTCGGATGGTCCAACCCGTGGGTTGTCGCCTCGATGGCGGGAGGCGCGGGGCTGCTCGTCGCCTTCCTGTTCGTCGAACGTCGGGTGCAAGACCCGATGTTCAGGCTCGACCTCTTCAAGATCGCGGCCTTCAGGGCGGGCAACGTCGCCTCCTTCGTGGCCTCGATAGGGAGAGGCGGAACCCAGATCATGCTGATCATACTCCTCCAGGGCATCTGGCTGCCCCTGCACGGCTACTCCTACAGCTCGACGCCGTTCTGGTCTGGGCTCTACATCACGCCCATGATGATAGGGTTCGTCGTGATGGGCCCTCTCAGCGGCAGGATAGCGGACAAGCGCGGGGCGAGGGGGCTCGCCACCGCGGGGATGCTGATCACATCGGCGTGCCTCCTGCTCTTGACCTTCCTCCCGTACAACTTTCTGTTCTGGGAGTTCGCTGTGATACTGTTCGTGATGGGGATCGGCGGCGGGCTCTTCGCCAGCCCCAACACCGTGTCGATAATGAACTCCGTCCCCCCTGAAACCAGAGGGGCGGCCTCGGGCATGAGGGCGACCGTCCAGAACACGGGCATGACCGTCAGCACCGCGGTCTTCTTCTCCATCGTCCTCGTCGCCTTGGGAGCGAGCCTGGCGCCCGCTCTCACAAAGGCGGTGGCCGCTGCAGGCGCACCCCAGCTCGGCTCGGCGTTCACCAACCTTCCGCCGACCGCCGCCCTGTTCGCGGCCTTCCTTGGCTACAACCCGCTCGGCTCCCTGGTACCCGCGGCGACCATGAGCGCCCTCTCGCCTTCGACCCAGGCGACGCTCACGGGGCTGACGTTCTTCCCCACCGCCATCGCCCCGGCCTTCATGACCGCGCTCCACGACGCCTTCTACATCGCGTCTGCGCTCACGGCCATCGGGGCGGCGGCCTGCTGGTTCGGGATGAAGCGGAGGAGCGCTCCCAGGCAGGCGGTCCCGGTGGCGGCTGCAGAGCCCGCGCCGCAGATCGCCCCCGTGGCCGAGTCTGTCCCTCGGGCCGGGGAGACCGGCGAACCTGGCCTGTCCAAGTGAGGGAGCGATGAGAGCGACCGCAAAGGGCCAGAAGATCGACCAGGTCGAGCTCTTCAGGTCGGCGGCGGACTCGTGGAAGCGGATCCAGAGGGCGGCCGAGAGGAACCTCCTGACCGTGGGGCTCACCATACCCGAGTTCAGGATCCTGCGGGTCCTCCGGGACGTGGGCTCGTCGCCGATGAACAGGTTCTCTACGGAGACCCTGCTGTCTCAGCCAACGATAACGGGAATAGTCGACAAGCTGGTGCAGGCCGGCCTCGTCGAGCGCGTGAGGAGCCTGCAGGACAGGAGGGAGGTGATCATCGGGCTGACGCCCAAGGGGGGTGACGCGCTTGCGAAGGGGGAGGACGCACACAGGCAGTTCGTGAAGCGGTCGCTCTCGGTCCTCACGGAGGGTGAGATGGACCTGCTGGACTCGGTGCTGAAGAGGCTGGCCGACGAGTCGGACCCGCCCGACCCTCCCTCGGAGTGAGGCTCTCCTCACCGCGCCGAGCCGATTCTGTCGGACAGGTCCTTGAGCAACCCTTGGACCTCGCCGAGGGGAACCGAGCAGCCGGCCGCCTTCTCGTGGCCACCCCCGCTCCCTCCGTGCCTCTGTGCTATCGCGCCGATCTCCT
>Ga0335077_10001098_pt1 | contig 31651 bp, 19 predicted proteins | sample Lox_Sample_31_FD_207151 | JGI IMG/M metagenome (GOLD analysis project Ga0335077, IMG submission 207151) | Soil microbial communities from Loxahatchee National Wildlife Refuge, Florida, United States - Lox_Sample_3.1 | ecosystem: Environmental > Terrestrial > Soil > Wetlands | place: USA... | reverse complement strand
CCGCGGCTCCGGTTCCCCTGAACGGCTGCTCGGGCTGTTCGCGGGGCGCCGTTGCCCGATTCAACCGCTCATCGACGTGAATCTCATCGGCTGGCGAGGAGCAGTAGGCCGTGATTGGATTGACGGACCTGAAGCCTATGGGAGGACCTCCGGACGTTCCAAAGCTCAATCGGCACCGAGCTCTCTTGGTGCTGGCGAAGATCGACGAAATCTTGAGCTGGGAAAAGGCCACCAATCGAGAGCGCGATACCCGGTTCCTGGAACTGGGCCGCTACCTGTGTGAGGTCCGCTCCCGCCAATACTGGCGCGTCGACAATCTGAAATCATTCGATGAATTCCTCGAGAAGCGCTTCCCAGGTTCGCGACGAAAAGCCTACTATTTGATGGCGATCCAGGAAGATCTGCCGCGGCAGATCCATCGGGACTTGAAGCGCGTGGGATGGTCGAAGGCCGCAGAGCTAGCCAAGATTGCGCGCAGGGAGGGAGAGGACTTCGACTATGCAACTTGGTTGCACAGGGCGGAGCAAACACCCAAAGAAGAGTTCAAGCGTCAGATCAAAAGACACCTCACCGGGAAGGAACCCGTGCCGCGGGACATCCTATATTTCACGGTGGACTACAACCAGCGTGGAGTCATCGAGCAAGCGCTTGAAAGGGCTGGGTTGCTGCTGGGAACAGACAAATCGCGAGCCTTCTGCCTCGAAATGATCTGCGCGGATTTTCTCGAGGGAGCGCGCCTGGAAGCCGGCCAGGAGAATGTGTGGTACGAGGCGCTCGCTCGGCTGATCAACGCTGTTCCCGTGGCGCAGAGACTGCAGCTGCTGGACGTAGTGAAGAACGGTCTCGAACCGGACCAGCCCGAAGCGGCCCCGACTAAGGCCTGAGCCTGAAGCGTTTCGAGAGCTGTGCCGCAAACTGCTCGCGCGATGGGTGGCGCTGCCACGACTGTCGCGCAGCGCAAAATCTTCAGGTCCACCACCTCCGCTCGCGCACCCAGTTGGGGATGACGCCGAAGAGAATCTCATTACCCTGTGCGCCCCATTTCACAAAACCAGGCACCTACATAAACACACATGATTGGGCAAACGCGAAAGGTGATGACACGGTCGAAAATCGAGATCAGACCTGGACGGCCAGAGCAGTGTCGCGAGGAACGAACCGGCGAGGAAGTCGAACGCGCCACGGCGTTTTTGCATTCCCCCACCGGTTCAGATGCAGCAGCGGTATACCAAACTGCGTGTCTGGAGTTCGACTCAGTTGCGACGACTGCGTGGGTCTCATCCAAGTCGAACTTATGATCGTCTATAAGGGTGCGCGCCAGCGAGATAGTTCTCGTGCAGTATGTCTGGTGTCAGTAGTCCTTTACCGGGTATACAGACACGTTTCTGTCGTCGGTGATGAGCTTTGCGTAAGATGCGGGGTCGACGTTGCCACCGCTGATGACGCAGCATACGGTGCGGTGCTGAAAGCGTTCGGGCTGGCTGAGCACCGCTGCGACGCCGAGCGCGCCGGTAGGCTCTACCTTCAGATTTGCGCGAGTAAATAGGAGACGGACAGCGTCGGCAATTCTGTTCTCGGGAACTTCGATGACACCTTCGAGGCCGTGCTGCAGGATTTTCCAATTGTACTTTCCGATGCTGAGCACGCGGGCTCCGTCGGCGATGGTTTGCGGCTCTGCGTCGAGTGAGACAATGCGGCCCGCGCGAAGGGATTGAGCGGCATCATTGGCGAGTTGCGGCTCGGCGGCGATGACGTGGGTATTTGCGCCGGACTGGCGCAGACCGACGATGATGCCGGAAGCGAGCCCACCCCCTCCGATTGGCACGATGATGTAATCGAGGAGGGCCGCGAAGACGCTGAGTTCCCTGCCGAGGCTGCTGTTGCCGGCGATTACGAGAAGATCGTCGGCCGAGCTGGCGATATAGGCATCGGGGTGGGCCGCCGCGAGGGCTGCGATTTTCTCCTTCCTGGAAATCACGCGAGTATCTATTAATTCGACGCGGCCGCCATATTCGCGGACGGCGTCAATCTTCACGCGGGCGGCGGTGGAAGGCATGACGATGATGCAGGACTTGCCTTTGAGCGCGCATGCGTAGGCGAGTGCCTGGCCGAAATTACCCGAGGTGGCGGTGATCAAAAGCCGCTGCGTAACGCTCGAGGCTACATGATATGCCGCGCGGAATTTGAAGCTGCCGGTCTGCTGGAAAGTCTCGCTGGCGAGAATTACTCGCGCGCCCAGATAACTGCTGAGGCGGACGGACTCGATGATTGTGGTTGGATGAACGATGGATTCAGCCGGAGCGGATGCGGCGGAATTTGTGATCATCGAGTTGGCCTTCGGGAGAGGATTGCCGTGAATTGCCGTGCCTGCCGGACGCCACGGCGCGGTAGTCTTCGGAGTCTTCAAAGACGCACGGATCGACGTCCTGGATCCTAGTTGTGGCTGCCTGTGAGGGCGCCATACTTCCGCAGGATTTCGACGGTCTTTTCAATTGGTAGTGCTTCAACGGTGTTCCCCCGTCCGGTAATAGTTTTTGCGCGAAACAGCGAGTTGTAGACGGCTTCTTCCGTGGCTTCGATCACCGCCAGGAACAGCGGCGACATTGCTTCGTTGGAAAGTGCGACGGCCGGCTGAGGCTTCGGAGCCGGATCGGTCGAACCTTTCGGGAACAGGATTCTGAGCTCGGGGGCAGTGGAGAATGCGATCACGAAATCTCCGCTACCGTTCGAGCCTGCCGAGCCAGTGCGGCCGATTCCGAGCATTGCGCGGGCTGCCAATCGCTTGAGATTGCGGGCGTCCACCGGTGCGTCGGTGGCTACGACGATCATGACTGAGCCCGTCGCTTTGTCGGTGGTGACGCGGGAGGAGGAGGCAGATGCTCCCTGCAATTCCTCGCGCAGGTAGTAGCGTCCGAGCTCCTGACCGACGGGCGCGCCAGCGATCGTCAGCACGCCACCAAAGTTCGTTTGTACGAGCACTCCCACGGTATAGCCACCGAGATTTGCCGGAAGGTGTCGCGACGAAGTGCCAATGCCTCCTTTGAAGCCGAAGGCTACCGTTCCCGTTCCGGCACCGACGGCACCTTCTTCGACCGGGCCGGACTTCGCGTTCTTGATGGCCGAGAAAACATCCTCGCGAGTAATGTGACGGCCGCGAATGTCGTTCAAGTATCCGTCGTTCGTTTCGCCGACGAGTGGATTGACGGACTGCACGTCTTCGTTTCCTGAAAGCGCGAGCATGTAATCGAGCAGCGCGTCGGCCACACGGGGAACACTGAGCGTAGACGTGAGCAAAATCGGAGTCTCGATCTCACCGAGTTCGTTGACTTGCGTGGAACCTGCGAGCTTTCCGAATGCATTGCCGATGAAAACCGCGCCGGGGACTTTCTCGCGGAAGAGGTTGCCGCCGTGCGGCAAGATTGCGGTGACGCCGGTGCGGATGTCCTCGCCTTGTGTCAGTGTCGTGTGGCCGACTTGAACGCCGGCAACGTCAGTGATGGCATTCAATGGTCCCACCGGCAAAATGCCGATCTTAAGCCCAATGTCACGCGCGCGAGGCCGCGGAACGACGTTCTGGCCGAGCGCAACGGCACCGAGGAAAAAGAACAGCACGAAGACCGCGCTAATGAAATGCGGCCGCATGGCCGGCTAGTGCCTCCGAGAGTTTCCCGATGACGCGATCTCGGCGCTTCGTTCCAGATACTCGGCAATCACGTCGATATATTTCAGGCCCGATCCAGTATTGAAGAGCACAACCCGGTCGCTGGGCTTGAGGAAGCCCGACGCGATCAGTTTGCGATAGCCCACCAACGTCGCAGCGCCTTCCGGGGCGGCGAAAATTCCCTCCGTCGATGCCCACTCACAAACCGCCTGCACGATTTCTTCGTCGGTGACGGAGATCGCGGTGCCGCCGCTCGCTCTCAAGATGTCTAGAATGATGTAGTCGGCATAAGCTTTGGGAACGCGCAGGCCGGCAGCGACGGTCTGCGCGTTCTGCCAGAACTCGGAGACGCGTTGCCGCGCTTCCCAGGCCTTCGGAATGGGTGCGCATCCGGCGGCTTGAACGGCGATCATTTTCGGACGTTCTTTGCCGATCCAGCCGAAATATTCCATTTCCGCGAAAGCCTTCCACATTCCGATCAGGCCGACACCGCCGCCGGTGGGATAGAAAATTGCGTCGGGCAGCTTCCAACCGAGCTGCTCTGAAAGCTCATAGCCCATGGTTTTCTTGCCTTCCACGCGAAACGGCTCTTTCAGAGAGGAGATATCAAACCAGCCTTCTTCCTTTTTCCGTTCGTTGACGATTTTGGCGCAGTCGCTGATCAGGCCGTCAACGAGCGTCAGTTTCGAGCCGTACACATTGCACTCGATACGATTTGCTTGCGGCACGTCCTTGGGCATGAAGATATGGGCTTCGATTCCAGCCGCGGCGGCGTAGGCGGCGAGAGCGCTTGCCGCGTTCCCCGCTGAGGGAATCGCTATTTTTTTCACGCCGTAGGCTTTGCACATCGTGACCGCGGCGGACAATCCACGAGCCTTGAACGAGCCTGTGGGGTTCAAACCTTCGTCCTTGATGAACAGGTTGGGATTGTGCCGACTTTGAATCATGGGGGTCTGGCCCTCGCCGAGGGAGACCGGCGCGATATCCGGCAGGACTTCGCGATATCGCCACATGCTACCGTTGCGCCCGGAGAAGTGCTCCGGCTTCAACTTGCCGAGGTATGGCGCGAAGTTGTAGCGGACATAAAGGGAGCCGCCATCGTCAGGGCAAACGGTTTGCGGCTCTTTTGCGCTGATATGATTGCCGCACTTCGTACATTCAAGGTATGAAATGGTCGCCACGAATATCTCCGTCGATTAAATGCGAATCCAACCCATGCGGATCAACGCCAGCGAAGTCACTGCGACAACGGCCCAAAGCGCAATACCTTGCATGAGCGGGCGGACGCCAACCCGGCGAAGCGTTTGCCTTGAGAGCCCGGTGCCTATCAGAAAAAGCGTCGCGGTGAGCCCGAGCTTTCCGAGCCGGCTCAAAACGGAATAGGCGGGACCAAAAACCGGCACGTAGGTGTTCGCGATCGCGGCCAGACAGAAGAACAAGATGAACCACGGCCACTGGATTTGCGTTTTCGTTCCTTTTGCCACCGCGGTTGCAACCGACAGGGGCACAATCCAAAGAGCGCGCGCGAGCTTCACGGTCATGCCGACAGCGAGGGCAACTGATCCGTACTTGGCCGCCGCGCCGACGACTGAACTCGTGTCGTGAATCGCGAGAGCCGACCACAACCCGAATTGGGTTTGGGTGAGATGCATCGCCCACCCGATCGTGGGGAAAGCCAGCAGAGCGACGGAATTGAGGACGAAGATCGTTGCCAGCGAGACTGCCATTTCTTCTTCGGATGCCTCCGCGATTGGACCGACGGCGGCAATGGCGCTACCGCCGCAGATCGCTGTTCCCGCAGTGATCAGCAGTGAGGATGTATCGCCGACTTTCATGAGGCGCCCAAGCCCGAGGCCGACAATCATCGACCCGGTAATACCGAACGCCGTATAGAGAAACCCGGACCGGCCAGCATGAACGACCTCGTGAAGATTCATTCCGAATCCGAGACCCACGACGGAGGCCTGCAGTAGAATTTTCGATAGGTTTTTCCCGCCCGGATTATCGGAACTGTAAAAGGCGACACCGTACGCGAGGCCGATCGCGAGCGCCACCGGTGGCGATACGAGGCCGCTCGCCGCCAGAATAAATGCCCCTATGAAAAGATAGCTTTGTTTCATATCTCGAGATTTAACTTAGATGGAGAACGCGCCCGGCCACCTGAGACACCCTCCTCGTGCGGACCCGGGCTAGGCGCAATCAACGCGGGGAAATTAGACCCAACCCGACAACCCGAGCCGCGCGCGATTGTATATCACATATCAGAGAGCGCTTCAAGAAGGTTCTTCCCGCTGGCGTGTGGCGGCTCTCTGGTATGCGCGTCATTAAGGGCGATGGTTTGCGATATCCAAAGCCGGAGGCGCGGAATCGTCGAATCGATCTCTCCGGAGCGATCGTTAATCGTTAGAGAGAGCTAAACGGCAATCACTTCCGAATTGCGAGGGTGTCCGAGAGCTAGGATTTTCGCCCGTTGCCCGAGACAAGCTGCCGGCCGTGAGCTTCCCGACTCGACTTCGAGGATCCGGAGGCTTGCTGGCTGTTCACGAAATCTATCAATTGCTTGCGAACGTAATCGATGTGCTGAGCCATAGCGCGCTTGGCTTCCTTGCGGTCGCCTTTTTTAAGAGCGTTCACGATCGAGCGGTGCGCCTGGGGCGCAACACTGGAAGACAAGTTGTAGGTTTTACAACGGCACAGCCAGATCTGATGTTGAATGTTCTCGACGACGGACGCGAGCGGCTGATTTCCCGTGGCCGCGGCGATGGCGCCGTGGAATCGCATGTCCTCCTCGATAAATTCCAGCTTTTTGTTCGCGTCCAGCAGCGCTTGCAAACGCTCAATGCTTTTGTCCAGAGTCGCCAAGAGCTTGTGCGTTACCTCTGCGGTCTGGACTGAATAAACCTCGAGCAACTCACGGAGGTCATACAGGTCGGAAGTCTCTTTCACGGAAAAGCGCCGGAGAGAAGCGCCGCGGCGCGGCGCGATGGTGATCAATCCTTCGGTGGCAAGGCTGTTAAGAGCTTCGCGGATGGGCGAGCGGCTAATTCCGAGTTGGTCCGAGAGCATCGTCTCGGTGAGGCGGCTCTCCTGGTCGACGCGTCCTTCCAGGATGTACTGCTTGATGCTGTTATACGCGAGCGTCGTGAGGTCAGAGGGTATTTTTATCTTCTTCATTCCGTCCTCTGGTGTATTCAAGTTCCCCAAGCTGTCGGCGGCTGCAAATATTGAATGTTACCATGTTCGAGCAGTAGTTATTCTTGCTTTTAAAAGCTCGGGCATGGCCCGCGCTTTCAAACGATTGCGATCTTCATTGCGGCGCGGTTGCCTGGCTGCTTTGTTGCCAGCCGCGCCCGCGCAATACGCGCCCTGCCGTGGCACCGATCAGCTTGCCGTGGTCGTACTCGACTTGGCCGTTGACAATCGTAAAATCCACGCCTTCGGAGACTCGGTCGGGTTCGGCGTAAGTGGCGCGATCGATGATTGTATCGGGATCAAAAACGACGATGTCGGCAAATTCACCCGGGCGAAGCAGGCCTCGATCCGGGAGTTGCTCGCGCTCCGCTGGAAGCGAGGTGAGCTTGCGAATTGCGGCCTCGAGCGAGAGAAGATGCTCGTCTCGGACATAACGTCCGAGAAGGCGCGGGACGGAGCCGAACGCGCGAGGGTGACCGTGCGCTTCGTGCGTCGGTCCGTCGAGGGACATCTCACCGTAATCGAGGCCGATGCTGGTCCAGGGCTGCTGCAGTCCGAATTTCAAATCGTCTTCGCTGGCGAGAAAATAGATGGTGTCGGTCCGGCCGGGATCAGCGAGCACGAAATCCATCAGGGCATCGATCGGCGCTTTGTTCCACGTCCTCGCAACTTCTTCGAGCGTTTTTCCTTCGAATATTTTGAGATCCGGAGCATGGGTCCCGGCAATCAGGATTCCTGCTGCTCCTCCTGAATCGAGATAGAAATTCTCCCAGTCGGTGTGGTCAGTGGCGAGATCTTTCTTGATGCGAGCGCGGATTTCGGGATCTTTTAGCCGAGCTATCAGCTTCTGTTTTCCGCCATCGGCTGCCCAGGGCGGCAATGCGGAGGCAAGCGCAGTTGATCCGGCAATGTAGGGGTACATGTTCGCGGCGATATCGAGGCCAGAATCGCGGGCAGCCTGGATTTTGGCGACGACTTTTTTCATGTTTCCCCAGCGCGACTTTCCCATCACTTTCAAGTGAAAGATTTCGACTGGGAGACTGGCCTCGCGGCCGATGCGAATGGCCTCGTCGAGCGCCTGCATTTCAGATGCGCCCTCACTTCGGATGTGCGTGGCGTAAAGGCCGCCGTATTTCGAGGCGACTTGTGCAAGGGCGATCAGCTCGTCGGTCTTCGCGTAAGTGTTCGGCGGATAGACCAGCGCGCTGGAGACGCCGAGGGCGCCTTCTTTCATGGCGTCCGCGGCTAGGCTTTTCATCTGCTCGAGTTCCGCCGCAGTCGGCGGCCGGTCGTCATAGCCGATCACAGCGGCGCGAAGCTGTCCGGAGCCGACGTAGGTGCCCAGATTCAGCGGCGTTCCTTCTTTTTCGAGACGGCGGAAATAACCATCGAGGGTGGTCCAATCGACCTTGAATTTGTAGGCTTCGAGGAAAGGCTTCATGGCTGCGAGAGTCTTATCGCTCTGCGGCGCGACCGTAGCGCTTTCGCCGGTGATTTCCGTGGTGATGCCCTGCGAGAGTTTGCTGAGTGAGCGATTGTCGAGTAGCAGGCTGATTTCGGATTGGCCGAGCATGTCGATGAATCCTGGCGCGACCACGCGGCCGCTGGCGTCGATCTCACGCGCGGCGTGCTCGCGGCGCAAATCGCCAATGGCCGCGATGCGATCTCCTCTTATGGCGACGTCCGCCGCGTACCAGGGATTTCCCGTCCCATCGATCACGTGACCATTGCGAATGATCAGGTCGTACGCGGATTCAAGGGGAGCATCGTAAGCAGCGGCGGCGATTTCACCAAGCGCTTGACCCGCCAAGCGGTCCGCCGAATTCGGATCGGGAGGGAGCGAGACGTTGTTTACGTACGCCGCGAAGGCCAGCTTCTCTCCGTTTTTTGTGATTACGTAGCCAGCGAGAGCTTTTCCGCGGAGCCACGGCTTGCCGTTCAGTCGATCGCGAGCTCGAAGAGTGCCGGTCTTCGCGAAAACATGACCGGCGGCGGGCGAATGAGTTTGGATTTCAGCGAGCGTCCCATCCTTGCCAAGGATCGGCAGCGCGTTGAAGAACGCGTTGTAATCTTGGCGAGTCGTCCAGTAATGCAAGTAGCGGCAGGCGAAGTCGGGGCTGAAGTAATCGGCAGCGTCGCCGCCGGCGCCATCTCCTTGCGAGGCGCCCGAGAGGTCGAGCTTGGCATCTTCGAAGAAGTCGTGCTCGACTTTGAAGCCCGCACGAAAAGAATCAGCGGTGTTCCTGGCAACGAGCGCGCCGATAAGATACGGGGCCACGGCAGCGTGAAGATTCTGGCTCACCTTAAGCGTCACCTTGACCTCTTCGGAGAGCGGGGGAGAGACGTGCTCGGCGACAAGGTTCTCCGCCGTGTAGTTGCGCGAGAGCTGAGGGAAATTGGGCGGCATCGCATTCTTGGGCGGCTCGATCTGGATCCCTGCCGCGGAGATTGACTCGCGTAGAACAACTTCTGCGAATTTCGACGGCGAAGGCACGGGGAACGGCGCCGTAACCGTGGGTGCGCCCACGGGCATGCCGCCTGTTAGTACGGCGACCACGGTGCCATCGGGGTTTGTGCTGATTTCCGGATCGCTGAAGCTTGGGGGAGTGCCGGCGGCGGTGGTCGTCAAATGGTTCACAAACTTGACGTAGGAAGTTTGCGGCGATGTTTCGAGAACGGCGGGATCGCCGGGCTTCGCTCCCGGTCTTGCCACGAGATCGATCAAATTGTCGTTAACAATGATTGAAGATATCACTACATCGGTACCCGGCTCGTGAGCGCCGTCTGGCAGCAGCGACGCGTCGATCAGCACGCGGCCTTCGATCTTACGTATGCCTTTGGCCGCGACCTGCTTTCCGAGCAGCTGCATTACGGCGAGCGGGTCTCCTGCTACCGCAGGACCGCCGTAAGAATGGTCGTCGTCGCGGAAGGCCAGTGTTCCGTCTGGCTGAATGCGATTGGAAAGATTTGGATCACCACTGGCGACGAGAATGAGGTCGCCTTTTAGGCGGCCCTTGGAATCGATTCGACCCGTGCGGTAAATGCTGGTGTGGAAGCGGTAGTCGGCGCCGAGCTTGGCGAGGAGCGTTCCTTCGGTGAAAATTTTCGTCGTCGAAGCTGGGACAAACATCTTCGAGCTATTCAGCGCGTATATCACTTTGCCGGAATCGAGCGAGATGAACTCGACGCCGAAATTGGCGTGCACGAATTCAGGCCGCTCGATCACGTTTTGAATGCGATCTGAAAGCCGAGAGGGAGACGATTGCACCCGGGCCGAGAGGCCGACGCAGGACGTGACGAACGCAAGGACGCAAAAATAAGAAATCGGAGAACTACGTTTCCCCCTTCGAGCCACAGGTTCCTCCCGGGTCTGGATATGGTCTTCGATTTCCTACTGCGACTTCGCGGCCGTCCGGCTGCGCCCGGCCAGCTCTTCCAGTATTGAGCCGATGCGATTCAGGGCTTCACGCAGGTATTCGGCGTTCAGGCCGTGCGTTATGCGGAGATGGTGTTCGATGCCGAAATATTCGCCCGGCGCAACGAGGACGCCCGCGCGCTGGCGAAGGGCCTCGGCCACTGTGGTCGAAGGCATATTCAGGTGATAGCGAACGAACGCTAACGCCGTGGATTCCGGTGGAATCACGGAGAGAAGCGGAGAGTGATCCTTAACCCAGCTCTCGAGACGCGTGTAACCTTCGCGAATCAGCCTGCGAGTGCGCGCCAAAAGCCGAGTGCGCATGGGCTCCGCGAGGGCGATCTCGGCAAAGAACATGTCGAGGACGCCGGCGCTAATCGTCGCGTATTCGTGGCGGCGCCAGAAGGTATCGACGCGCTCTCGTGGGCCTACGATCCAACCAATGCGCAGGCCTGAGAGGCCGTAAGCCTTGGAAAGGCTGTTGACCGCTATGACGCGATCGTAGCGGCCGAAGAAGGTTGGTGTTTCCGTGTCCGTAAGGCGCTCAGTGCCACGATAGACCTCGTCGGCGAGGATCCACGTGCCGTGCTTTTCGGCAATCTTCACTACGCGATTGATTTCCGATTCGTTGAGGATTTTTCCCGTTGGGTTATTCGGATTTGTAACACCGATCAATTTTGTGCGGGGTGTAACGACAGTTTCAAGCTCGTCAAGATTCGCGCGCCACTTATTGTTTGGATCGAGATGGAACACGGCGAGCGGGCAACCGAGGTTGCGCGTGATGCCCCAGAGCTGGCGATAGGACGGCTCCATTGCGACCACTTCGTCTCCTGGATTTAGCATCGTCTGTAGAACTACGCCATTTGCCTCCGCTGCGCCCACCGTAACGAGGACGTTCGAAGGCGTCGTCTGATATAGATTTGCAATTAGTTCGCGCAGGCGGGGCGGGCCATTCACCGTAGGATAATGCAGGGCCACCTCGTGCATTCGTTCGTTCACTTCGGCGTTCTCGAGAAGCTCTTTGACTGCGACCGGGTGCACGCCGCTGTCGGCCAGATTGAAGGCGACCTCATGTTCGTGTTCGCTCTGCCACTGTTCGAGATGAAATGGCGTAAACGTCATCGTGAGGTGCCTCCCCGAAATCCGGGTTCGTTGCCGCGGCGCCGGCTATTGAGCAACGCGCTCGCAATGGCTATGTCTTCAATTCCCAGTCCGACGGAGCGGAAAAAGATCGGTGCGCGGCCCGTTGGCTGTCGGGCTTTCCCTGAAATTAGTTGGGGCAAGTCGCCGCAAATCGAATCCGGCGTCCAACTATGATTCCGCGCGGCCAATTTCATTTCTCCGGCGACACCCGGAGTCGTGACGCGGTAATCGCAATAAATTTCGAGGCCTGTCAACGCCTCTGGTGCGATCTCATGAGCGTCCGGCGCATTTGTCGTGATCGAGGTGATCAACTGTCCCGGCCGCAACCAGCGATGGTCAATGACCGGAGATCCGGACGAGGTGCAGAGCAAGACGACATCGGAATCCCAAACAGCGGCTTCGGCGGACTCCGCGATCTTGATCTTTTCTCGAACTTGCGGCGGGAGCTTTTCAGCGACGGCTCGATTTCGATCAATGGTCCGCGAGTAGAGTTGAACCTGATTCCATTCGTGAACCGTGGAGGCGTACCGAAGATGCGCCATCCCGACCGCTCCGACGCCGATAATCGCAAGCCGTTTGGCACCTGCGGGCATCAAGAGTTCGAGCGCGAGCGCGGTGGTTCCTGCAGTGCGTTCGGTAGTGAGCGCCAGTGAATCGCACAGGAGGATTGGATCGCCCGTCTCAGCGGAGAGCAGAACCGTCCAGGCGGTCACCTTCGGACCATCTTTTCGGGCTGGAAAATAAGGCGAAAGCTTGGCGCCGAATAATTTCTGCTCACTTAGAATTCCCGAATACCAAATCACATCCAGCTGGTCGGCGACTAGGCCCGCCACTTGTGGCGGTTGAACGGCCGACCCATTCGCGAGACTAGCGATCGCTGCGCGCAGAGCGTTCAAAACGTCCCGCTCTGGAAGCCGCGCGTCGAAATCGCTTTGACGGAGAATCAGCAGCTCACCGCTGCGCGCGACTTTTGCCTCGGTCATTGCTTGGGTACCTCCGTTGTCCGAATTGCGGAGCGGCGCGAACTCCGGCTTGGCCGCATTCTGCTACATCGCTGAATGCATCGTTTTGCCGCCAACGACGGTCCGCATTACCTTGATGTCTTTCAGGTGATTGGGATCGGCGTCGTGCGGGTCTTCGGCCAGGATCACGAAGTCAGCCAACTTTCCGGCTGTGATCGAGCCTTTCACGTTTTCGTCGTACGAGGCATGAGCCGCGTTGATCGTGCAGACGCGAAGAGCCTGATCGACCGTGATGCGCTGATTGGAACCCCAGACGTGGCCGCGATAATCCGTTCGGGTGACCATGCTTTGTAGCGCCATCATCGGCTCGTAAGGCCCCGGAATGTAATCCGAAGCCGCGGCAACGGGGATGCCGTACTCGATGAAGGAATTGTGAGCGAACATCCAGCGCATTTTTTCGTCGCCGTAGTTGTCCCACTTGTCGCCGTGATAGTAGACGTAGGTATAGAACGGCGTGGGGATTGCACCAACCTTCTTGATGCGCGTCAGAAGATCCGGATTGACGAGCGAGCAATGCTCGATTCGCGGTCGATACGGCTCATGCGCGCCCTGAGCCTTCACACGCTCGTAGGCCTTCAAAACCATGTCGATGGCGACGTCACCGTTGGCGTGAACTCCCATTTGGTAGTCGTGAAGGTTCGCATCGTCGGCCGCGTTGTTCAATTCATCCTGCGTCATGGTCAAGATGCCATAGTCATTCGGACGCCCCGCGTAGGGCGTGCTCATGCGCATGGTGCGCTCTAAGCACGAGCCGTCGGCGAGGTACTTCACTCCACCGATTCGAACCCACTCGTCACCAAGCTGCCCACGAATTCCCGCGCTCTCCAGAGCGGCGCGCATCGGCGCATACCCGACGGTCAGGATATAAACGCGAAAGCTGAGTTCTCCGGCGTGGTAGGCATCCTGATACGCGGAAAGATAGTCGGGAGGACACTCTGCATCGGTAACAGAAGTGAGTCCGGCAGCGGTCATGCGCTTGGAAATTAGAGCGACGCCGGCGCGGCGCTGCTCCTCGGTGCTGTCGGACGGAATAATTTTGTAGAAGACTTCGTTGGCCTTTTCCTCGACGCAACCGTCGAGTTTGCCGTCGCGCTTGACGAACCTGCCGCCGGCTGGGTCGGGCGTATCGACAGTCACGCTGGCGAGTGCGAAGGCCGCACTGTTGTACCAGCTCAAGTGGCCGCCGCGGTGCTGTATGCGCACTGGATTATTCGGCGCGGCTTCATCGAGGTCCTCTCGAGTGATCCGCCGCTTCTCGCGAACCCTTACATCGTCATATTTGAAGCCAAGAACCCACTGGCCAGGAGGGGTGGCCAATGCACGCTTGTGGATCGCTGCTTTGATCTCTTCGACGCTGCGGAGATCGCAATCGACCGAAACGAGCTCCTCGATTCCTCCCCAGGCCGGGTGAGAGTGCGCGTCGATGAGGCCGGGGAGGACCGTCATTCCGCCTGCATCGACAACTTGCGTGCGCGGACCTTTGAGATTTTGAATATCATGAGAGCCGCCGACTGCGGCGAATCGCGAGTGTTTAATGGCGAGGGCTTCCGCACGGGGTTGGCGATCATCAACGGTGTAGATTTTGGCGTTCACGAGGACGAGGTCGGCTTCGACAGTGTCGGTGAGAGCTTCGCGCGGGCCGACGTTGCCGAGGAGTGAAGTTGCGCCTGCCGCAGCGCCCACGAGAGTTCCGAAGAATTGGCGACGATTTTCTGTCTTCATTTCGTTCTCTCCGCGTTCCCATTGAGGGGCTTAGCCAACAAAGTTCGGTTCGTAGCGTCAAGTTTTTGGCGCACGCTGACGAGTTCGGGCAAATCGGGATCAGCGCTGCTCCAGAGCTTTTCCGCCATCTCAAACTGCCTGCGGGCCAGGGCTGCGTCGCTTGCGTGTTCCGCTGCCAGGCCGAGCGCGTAGTAGCCGCCGGCAAAGCCGGGGTCGTGCTCGATCATTTGTTTGGCGGTGTACTCTGCAAGGTCCCACTCGCCGGAATGCTGAGCGAATCGGGCGATGGACTGGAGTTGAAACAGGGCCTCACTCCACGAGTCGGGGCCGGGCATTGCCCGGATGCTTGCCTCAATTTGCTTCAATGCCGCGTCGGCTTGTGGAAATTTCCGATCGCTCAGGAGTATCTCCGCTCGCAAGATTCCCGCGTTCGGCAAGGCTCCTAGCGAGCCGGTGGGAACGTGCTCCATCTCACGCTCGGCCAATTCCAGCTCGTTTTTGGCGTCGTCGATGCGATTCATGGCGAGGAATGCTCTTCCAGCCAGGGCGTGCCCTGCCAACCGGCCCATCGCCCACGAACTTTTCTCGATCATCTCCTGCGATGCCTTGAGGGCTTCTTCCGGCCGGCCGCGATCCAGCAGGAAATCGGGCCATTCGCGGCGATTGAATTCGGAAATATCGGTGTAGGCGGGGAGCGAAAATGCTTCGCGCAGCAGGGGTTCCGCGGCCTTCATCTGCCCCAGGGATTCGTAGCACATCCCCAAGAGCGAGACGTTGTGCGCGTGATGCCAGTCGTAGATGGAGGATATATTCTCGGTGCGGTAGTAGGTGTTCTCCAGCTCGTCGGCCCTGCGGAATTCCTCAATCGCTTCGGCGGTGCGTCCGAGGCGCCGCAGTTCATGTCCCCGCATGTGGTGCGCGTGAGGAATGGAGGGAGCTAAGTTAACAAACAAGCCGGTTTGCTCGAGCGCGTCCTGCGTTCGGCCGAGATTTTCGAAGGTGTGAGCTAGATAGTGATGGGCGGCGGAATTGTCCGGCGAGTACGCCAAAGCCGTTTCGTAGAACGCAATTGTGTCGATGCCGCCGCCTTGTCCGTTCGCGACGGCTTTTCCTTCGTCTGCAAATCCGCGCAGAATCCAGAGCCAAGGATCGGCCGGACTGGCGGCGAGGGCGTCGCTAATCTCTTTCCGCCATGTAAAGTACTTTTGCATGCCGGAGCTTGTGTCTTCGAGGAAATCAAGCTGGGCTGAGCGAAGTTGAATCCGCGTGCGCTCGCGTTTGCTTGTATTGCCGGCCATCGACTGGGCCTTCTCAAAAGCCGCACGCGCGGCGGAGTTATCTTGCAGCTCCGTGTAAACGTCGCTCAGCCCGAGATAGGCCATCGCCAAGTTCGGATCGAGACGCAGCGCTTGATTGAAGCCGCGGGCCGCTTCGATCCAGTCGTAGGCGTGGAGATAGTTAAGTCCTTGGTCGTAGAAAGCCTGAGCCTGCGGTGATGGGGTCGCTACTTCTTCATGGAGATTGCCGATGCCTTTGCGAAGAGAAACAGGGCGCTCGAGAATTTCTCTTGGAATCCATCCGATGTTCTCGTGATCGTGATGGGTGCTATTCTGCGCGAACGCCGGCGCGACCGATCCGAGAAGACCCATTGCGCCAAAGAACAGGAAAGCGACCCAGTGCGAAGACGTGCCCACGATTTTTCGATCGCGTCCGTCCAACATGCTAGCCCCTCTCCGCGATATCCACGGCGCGCACATAGTAGCCGGCATCCAAACGCGCTGTCGGGACGATAGGGTCTTTAACTCTAAGGCGGATGAGATAGGATCCCGGCTTTTGAGGCGTCCAGGCGTGCGTCCAGAAGCTCCAGGAGTCTTGGTCCGTTTGATCGAGATGATCCACCAGAACATAGTCGTACTCCGGATTGAACCTGATCTCGAGGACGCGAACGCGTTGCAAGCCGCCCCAGAGAATCCCGACGATCCGGTACATGATTGCGTTATTTACGGACCAACGCTCAACTCGGATCGGCATGGCCGCGTGCTGGATTATAGCGGGACGAAAGTCGCGAGCGAGCTCCGGCACGCCTTGTTGATGCGTGCGCGCGGCATATTCCTGCATCTGCGATGTCGCGGGTGCATCGTCCGCGACCAGCGTGATTTCATCCACCCATTTGATGCACGCGCAGCCGTACCACCCGGGCACGACCAAGCGAACCGGGGCGCCATGATCTCTAGTTAACGGCTCGCCGTTCATCTGTGTCGCCAGAAACGCGCGCGAAGAGGTCAGCTCATCCGGCTTGAAGATCCAGCTGGCTCCCGGACGTGAGGTGGCCGACGTTGCCTGGTATTTGTCGAAGCCGGAGACGAGTACACGCGTCGCACGGGGCTCGATGCTGAGTGATTTCAAGACATCGGAGATCGGAACGCCTGTCCATGAAGCAGCGCTCATCAGTCCGAAATGAAATTCGCGAGTGTTTCCAGCGCACTCCATGAGATGGACGCCCATCGGCTGCTCCATCGCTTTGAGGCGCGCGAGGGTGATAGGGGTCGGCTCGCGCATGAGACCGCCGAGCCGGATCACCCACGGGCGGTCGCCTTCGAGAAGATTCGAAGCGCACGTGCGGAGATAGAAGTTCGTCGTCCGCGTCACCGGATCTTCGGGGGTGAGACTCGAGAGGTCCGAGTAGAGACGACCATCCAGCTCCGCGCCGATCACCGCGCCCATCTCGATGGGGAGCTCCCCGACGAAACCCACGACTCCGAGTTTCTTGCCGCCGCGAAATGGGTTTTTCGTGTCCGTCCGGGATGTAAGTGACCATGCCAACCGGTCGAAGCCCGCCAGTAGAGCGCCGCCTGCAATCAGCGACGTCCGGAGCCAATTCCTGCGGCTGAGCGCGGTGTTGATCTCTCTTGTCATATTGTTATTTCGACGTTGACGGTTCGCGGACAACCCGGAAACCGGCAAAGGAAAGTCTTGAGGGCTTGCTTTGAGCCTTGGGATCGGCGGGGCGATCGGCACTTCCGCCCGAGAGTTCACCGCTCCCGTCCGCCGACTTCACCCATTCCGCTACATTTCCCCCGAGATCGAATACGGAATCTTCTCCTGGTTCAGCTTCGCCCGGGAAACTCCCAACTGGTTTCAGTAAAGTGTCGGGGGGTAGCCCGGAGATGAGTGCATCCAGCTTTTGGTCATCGTCGGGATTGACGGAATATCCGGCCCAGTAATCGAGTGTGTTTTCGCCGCTGCGACTGATGTAGAGCGTCTTGGCTTCGTCTTTGTTGGGCAGGCGGTAGGTTTCACCGGTGAGTTTGCTGAGCCACATGCAATAGGCCTTGGCCTTCTCGAAGCTGATGCTACTTGCGGGATAATTCTCGGCTCCGGGTTCGTATTTGTAGTCCTTGTCGAAGGATGCATATTGCGCGCGCGTCACTTCAAAACGTCCGAGGTCGAAAGTGCCACGGCTTACTACTTCCGGAATCAAAATCGTAGTCGATGCGGCTGTCGACGAGTTCTTAGTCGCAAACTCAATGCCGTATCGGGAGCCGACCTTGCGAATGGGGTGTTCCAATACGTCCACAAGCGGCGAGCCATCCTTCAGCGCTTCGTTTTTAGGGGCGTTCGCGTGAAACAAGTACTTGTCGAACCATGCCATCTCCTCAGTTGTGACGCGCAGTTGATGGCTGAGCTTCATGGGGAAGTGCTCTTCACCGGGGAACAGGAGGAAGCGAACAGGCGCCTTCTGAAGATAGTACAGCGAGCGATAGTGCAACCAACCTTGTTCGGTGGGCACATTCTGGTCGATGGAGCCGTGCATGATCAGAGTGGGAGTGCGCACGCGATCCAACTTGTATATGGGCGACTTCCGAATATATAGTTCGGCATCCTCAAATGGTGATTTGCCGAAGTAAAAATTGTCAAACGCTTCGCCGTATTCCGAATTGCCCCAATCGCTAACGTATTCGACATCTCCCGCGCCCACCACGGTAGCTTTGTAGCGTTGAGGGTCTTCGACGTTCAGTTGCGTGGAAAGGATGGCGCCATTGGACCAGCCGAACGCGCCGATTCGGTCGGGGTCCACGAGCCCTTTCGCGATCAAGCTGTCCACGCCCTTCTCGATATCGGGGATCTCGAGCTCGTAGTATTTTCCGCAGCAAATCGATTCCGCCCACTTGGCGCCGTAATTGGCGCTGCCATGGTAATTCGTCTCGAGAACAAACGCACCGCGCTGGGTCAATAGATTGGCAGCGTAAGCGGGATTTGCGCTCCAGGCATCCAGATCCGCGCCCATGGGGCCGCCGTGAGTGTAGGTGACGAGCGGATAGCGCTTCTCGGACTGGTAGTCGTCGGGGTAATAAAGGATGCCGTCCACTTCGTCATCGTTGGCGCCTTTCCAGTGTATGACCTCCGTCTTCGCAATTGTCTTCTTTCGGTATCGCGAATAAATATCTACGAGCAGGGTGGGGTTCTGGACTTTGGCGCCGTCGAGTTGCGCGCGATACCATTGCCAAGGCGTGCTCGCCGTAGAATATTCGTAAACGATCGAGCGCGCGTCTGCTCCAAGGGTGAAGTTGAAATAATTTCGATCGTGCTCGCCCTGGAGCCACTCGTGGGACCACGTGGCGCCGTGGCGCGTGTAACGCGACGGCTTGAATCTCACGCCATCCGCAAGCAAAACTACGAAGCCATCGGGAGTTACCTCAAACCTTTGAAGAAAGCCCACCCCCTTTTCCCATTCGAGGTTCACCTTTGACGTTGCGCCCGACGCTACATCATAGAAATACACGAGACGCGCGAATCCGCTCGGCTCGGGCATGATATTGGAAAATGGTGCGATCGCGTAAATGCCGGAATTATCGGCCGCCCATTTGAGCACGCGGGGATGGATATTCCCTTCGGTAAAGATTTGTTTTCGTTCGCCCGTTGCGAAATTCAGAATCCAGACGGCGGGTGAGATCCTGCGATCCCACTGGTAGCTCAACTCGCGGCTTTCGGAAAAGACCGCTCGCTTGCCATCAGGAGAAATATCGAAGTTTTCGATCCAGCGGTCGTTGTCCGTCAATCGCGTCACGCTCTTGTCTTTCACAGACAGCCGGAAGAGACGGACTCGAGGGGCGTGCTCGGCATCGTCAACGACATTTGTGTCGTCCTTCTTCTCTTCTGCCTGCGATTCGTAGAGTGAGAAGTCATCTGCGGCACTGAAGATGATCGTGTCGTTGTCTTGCCATTCAAAATGTTTCAGGCGGAGATCCGACGGTAATGCCGGCCACGGTTCGCCGCCGAACGGATTGATGAGCCAGATATGGGGTTTACCTGCGCCGGCGTCGGGGAGTGCGCGAGAGCTCAGGAAGGCGATCCGCTTCCCGTCAGGCGACCAGCGCGGCTGCGAAACGTTGTCGATCTCACGAGTCAACTGAATCTCTGCACTATCGACCATGCTCGATAGCATCAGCTGGGTGGCTCTCGAATCCTTTTTCTTGTCGGGGACTGTCTTTACCCAGAGGGCCCACTTCCCATCGGGCGAAATACGGAATTGATCGGCGACATCAAAGAACACCATGTCTTCTGGCGTCCATGCGTTTACTCGCGCGGCTGAAGGCGTGGGGGGAGCCGCTGGAGTGTTCGTCTGCGCATGCAGCGCCGCGCCGCCGAATAAGAACTGAAGGAGCAAAACTCCTATGATCCGCTTCGGTGCTGCATTTCTCGTCATTTCGCTGCTCCCCGGAGGGGAATATCATCGAGCCTGCACCTGGGTCGCGAATTTGTGTTCCGACTGAGCCGATCCGGCATCGACGATCGAGTTTCCAGCGCCGGCTCAGCGGCAGAGATGGCTAGGGCGCAGCCCGCAGATTTGGCCCGTTGTGATGTAGCGAATCGTCCCATTGAAAGCAAGCCTTGTTCCACGAAAAAACATCCGGCGAGCGCTCCGCGCGAAAGCTTGAATAGGCTCGACCGGAAAATTGAAGGAACCCGATGCCGGTTCGGTGTCTACTCCCGCTGCGCGGACAGTGCCGGCCCCCTCCAGGCGATCCGAAATTCGGCTTGACAGGGTTCCAGGTGATGTGTATACGGTATATCACATTTTGTGGTCAAGCCCTAAAACGGAGTCATACGATTCCTTCGCACCGCGGACAGCGTCAGGGGCCATCGTAGCTCCCCGCGAGCCGCGGCAGGTAGCGAGAGATTGAGATTATTGCCGGGGGGTACGGCAAATCCAAACTGAATCAGTGTTGCGCGAAGCGATTTGCAAATTGTTTCGTTTTCCGGACACACGTGAAGCGGGAGCGGGCAATTCATTTCGTGGAGGTTGGATATGGACTACCGTTCGTCTGCGCTTAGGGCTGCAGTGCTGTCGGTCGTCGCTCTTCTTCTAACTTGCGGGAGCGCGTTGGCTCAAAACCTCGGTAGCGTGCACGGTCGCGTGACTGACCCGTCCGGAGGCGCGATACCGAACGCCACCGTCGAGATTGTAGGGACGGCCACCGAGGCCACGCGCACGACCGTGAGCGATGCTACTGGCTCGTACCTGTTTACGGACTTGAACCCGGGAAAGTACACCATCAGTGTGGCCCAAACGGGCTTCAAGAAATTCGTGCGGGAAAACGTCGAAGTCCTGGTGTCGTCGTCAACGACCGCCGACATTCGCTTGGAAGTCGGAGCAATGACCCAGCAGGTTACGGTGGAGGCTGCCGCCGCTCCGTTGCTGAACACCGCGGATGCAACGTCGGGAAATCCGTTCGGTGAGGATCAGGTTGAAGATCTGCCCTTCCTGGCGCGCAACGTCGTGAACCTATTGAGCCTGCAGCCGGGTGTAGTGTTCACTGGTGAATCGGACACCGATACTCTGGCGCTTGGTTCGACCGCCAAGATGGATAACCGCGAAGGCGTCGTGAACGGAGTTCGCGGGAATCAATCGAACATCACGGTGGATGGAGTGGATTCGAACAACTGGCAGAACCAGGGCGCGTTTAGCAGCGCGCTGCCATTGACGCTTGATTCAGTGCAAGAAGTCCGCGTGACCACGGCTAACGCGAACTCGACCGACGGCACTTCCTCGGGCGGGCAGGTTGCACTGGTTACCAAGAGCGGCTCGAACGATTTCCACGGCAATTTACGCTGGTATTACCGCACCACAGGTTTCACTGCAAATTCGTTCTTCAACAACGCCGACGGAATCGAACGGCCCAAGCTGCTGCGCAATATCTGGGGCGGTTCGCTCGGCGGACGCATCGTCAAGAACCGCGCGTACTTCTTCCTGGACAACGAGGAGCGCCGGGATTCCAGCGCGACAACGCAAGGGCCGCGCAGTGTGCCTTCCGATGCGCTCAAGGACGGCGCGCTGATTTATGGATGCGCGACACCTTCCGATTGCCCCGGTGGCACGGTGATGGGACAGACAACGACTCACACGGTTCCAGCCGGCAGCTTCGGATTGTCGCCGGCCGATATTCTGGCGATTGATCCCGGCCACTTGGGCGTAAATTCCGCGATGATTTCTTACATGGGTTTGTTCCCATCGGGGAACGTCCCAAGCGCGGGAATCGACGGTGGATTGAGCTTTAGCGGCTTCCGATTCAACGCTCCCTCGGACTTTTCGAGCAACATCTACATCGCGCGGTTTGACTTCAACCTGACTCAAGACGGGCGCCATGCGATTTTCTGGCGGGGCAACCTAATCGGCGCCAGCGACACGCTGGTGCCAGCGCAGTTTCCCGGCGAAGGGGCCGCGCAGCAGTTGTTGAACAACAGCCGTGGGATGGCCATCCAATATCAAGGGCAATTGAGTACGACGCTCACGAACACATTTCGATGGGGCTTTACCCGCGCAGGGGTGGCACTGAGTGGCGTCACGGGACCGGCCTTCGGCTCGCGGGACTTCGATTCCATCGTGAATTTCGGAGCGCGGCCGAATGGCGCGCGCATCCCCGTGAACGAGTTCAATGACTCGCTGAGCTGGGCCCGCGGGAAACACACGCTCACGTTTGGCGGCCTGGTACGATTTATCAAGATCGAACGCACAGACGCTTCGGCGTCGTTCCCCTCGCTCACGATCAACCTGGGAATATGTCCGAACCTCTGCGCCGACGCGTTTGCGAATGTGACCGGCGTTCTCGGAGATCCCATGCCGGTTTCTTCGCAGTTTTTCACCGAGCCCTTCATGACCTTGACGGGATCGATCACCACCGCGAGCGCGACACTGTTCTCAGATCCGCACACTCAGCAATTCCTGCCTCCTGGAACGATCAACAAACGAACGACTGCCGAGCACGATTTCGAGGTATTCGCTCAGGACTCTTGGCGCCTGCGCAGCAACGTAACGGTAACGGCGGGATTGCGATGGGAATACGAGACGCCGCCCTGGGAAGTGAATGGATTTGAGGTCGCTCCTACGACCGACCTCGACAACTGGTTCTTCGATCGAGTCGCTAACATGAACGCAGGCAAACCCTCGTACCTCTCGCCCGCACTGAGCTGGGACCTGGCGGGGCGTGCCAACGGCAAGGCGTCCTGGTACAACTCGGACTTCAGGAATTTCGCGCCGCGGCTCGCTATTGCCTGGAGCCCAGGCTATCAAGGCGGTTTTCTCGGAGGACTCTTCGGAGGTCCAGGAAGGAGTTCGATCCGCGCGGGATTCGGGATGTTTTATGACCGAATCGGCCAGCCGATCGCGCTTGATAGCGACAAGTTCGGTTCGCCAGGTGTGAGCACGACGGTCGCGGACGGGACTTCCCCCTATAGTCTCGCCAACGCGCCGCGATTCTCCGGAAGCTGCACTCTGACCGGCTGCACGGGATTGCCGGACGTCAGCCAGTTTGTTCCCATTCCTACGAGCGCAGCTTTGCCATTCACACCGACGTCAACGTTCAGCAATTTTGGATTCTTCGTTGATCCTCATTTGAGAACGCCTTACACCATGGGCTTTTCGCTGAGCTACGAACGGGAACTGCCGAAGAAGGTGAGCGTGGAGGTCGCGTACATCGGAAACCTCGGACGCAGGCTGACAGCCAAGGCCGATTACGCGCAGTATCTCAATATCAAGGATCCGGCGTCGGGAATGAATCTGTGGCAGGCCGAAGACAAGCTTGCGGCAGTCATCGGACCGAACTACCACAGCCCGCGCGTCGACCCCACAAATATCGCGGCACTATCCACTATCACTTCGGTTCCCTTTTACGACAACCTGATGCCGGGAATCCCGACGGATATGGCTTTATTCACGGGAAACAGCGCCTACGGCACGCTGACGCCGACGCAGGCCTACTATGCGTTCCAGCTCCTGGTGTTTCCGGGAGGGCCTAGCTGGGCGTGCGGTATCGCAGTCGCGGATAGACTTCCCAACTTCGGACTCCCCACCCCGTGGAATTCGACTTTAGATCCATCCGGACATGGTTTTGTGGTGTTGGATCCGCAATTCACATCACTCGGCGGATGGACGAACTGGGCCTGGTCGAGTTATCACAGCTTGCAAGTCAGCGTTCACAAGACGGCAGGTCCGGCGATCTTCACCGCGAGTTACGTTCTTTCGAAATCGATTGACAACGATTCATCGGCGGAGAACGGCGACGTGGGTGGAGACTACGGAAGCCTCGTAGGACTGATTCAAGACCCATTCGACCTGCGCCTCAATCGCTCAGCATCGGACTTCGACATTCGGCACAATTTCAACGGCAACTTCCTGTTGCACGTGCCGTTCGGTCATGGCCAGCGTTACGCGTCGGATGTCGGCCGAGGCCTGGATGCCTTGATCGGCGGATGGGAGATCACCGGACTTGCGCGGTGGCGTTCTGGCTTTCCGCTGACGGTTGGCAATGGATTCAATTACCCGACCAACTGGCAGCGGTTTGCGCTCGGAACTCTCACTCAACATGTGGGGACCAGTCTGACAGAGCACGGTCCCGGAGGCGTGCCGAACATTTTCTCTGACCCGCAATCCGTGCTCGATAATGCATTCGCGTTCACGCTGCCCGGCTTTGGAGGCACGCGCAACGCCATTCGCGGACCGGCATACTTCAGTACAGACGCGGGAGTGTACAAGAGCTTCGTGATGCCTTGGGGAGCGGAGCGACAACGCTTGCAGTTCCGGGTGACGGCTTTCAACGTATTCAACAACGTTAATTTCAGCGCAGGCGCGCCGTTTGCGCCAGGAAATGTCTCCGGCTGGAACGGTCTCACCCTCGACCCGACGTCGCCAACTACGTTTGGGCAAATCACACAGACCGCCGGTCCGCGCGGCGGAGCCAGAGAAATGGAAATGGCACTGAGGTACGAGTTCTAGAGAACCCCACCCCGGTTGCGTGGCAGGGCGGACCTGGCTCCGAACATTCGCTCTGCCACGCAAGCACCACTCATCTCAGACATGAGCCCTCCCAGCCCCGAGAAAATAGGAAACGCTTTGAACTCCGAGCCGTACTTTGTATAGTCCGTGCGGACTTGGGAGACTCACGGATTGCTCTTAGGCGACGGTCCGATGCGTAAAACCACCCATCTTGGGATGAAACATCTTGCATTCCTCCTTCACATTGTTTTTGGCGTTTTCGTACTGATTCTGCAGGCCGGCTTCGCAGCTCCTCCGGCTGCCGCGCAAATTCCCTCTCCGGAGTCCGCGTTGGGATTCCACGTGGGAGACGATCGCAAGCTGGCGGACTGGCAGCAGGTCCTCGATTATTTTCAAAAAGTTTCCGCCGCCGCACCCGACCGCGTCAAGTTTGAAGAGATCGGCAAGTCTACATTGGGAAAGCCGTTCGTCGTGCTAACGATTTCTTCCGCAGATAACATCAAACACCTGGATCGCTACCTGGAAATCCAGCGGCGCCTCGCCGACCCGCGCGGGCTCACCGACGCAGAAGCAGAACAGCTCATCTCGCAAGGCCGAGCCGTAGTCCTGATTACATGCACCGTGCACTCTACCGAAGTGGCCTCAACTCAAACCGCGATGGAATATGTCTACAAGCTACTTTCCGAAGACACGCCTGAGCATCGCGCGATTCTCGATAACATCATTTTTCTCTTGATCCCTTCTCTCAATCCGGACGGTCAGGACATGGTGGTGAAGTGGTACCGCAAATACGTTGGGACGCCATACGAGGGCGCGGAGCCTGTCGAGCTCTACCATCCCTACATTGGACACGACGACAATCGCGACTGGTACATGTTCACGCAGATTGAATCGCGCTTGACGGTGGGCAAGGTCCAAAATGTCTGGCACCCGCAAGTCGTCTATGACGTGCATCAGGACGATCCCAATCTCGCGCGGCTCTTTGTGCCGCCGTTCTTGGATCCCATTGACCCGAATATCGATCCGCTGATCGTCGCAGAAACCAATTGGCTGGGAACGTCAATGGCCACAGCTCTTGCCGCGGCCGGGAAAAAGGGGATCGCCATTCACGCAACGTATGACGAATGGTCGCCGTCGCGGCACTATCAGGCCTATCATGCCGGCCTTCGAATACTCACTGAATCCGCATCCGCACGACTGGCGTCGCCAATCACAATTCCCTTTGGGGTACTCGAAACTCACGCGCGAGGCTACAACGCACAGGAGAAAAGCTGGAATTTCGCCGACCCATGGATGGGCGGCGACTGGCACCTGCGCGACATCGTCGACTATCAGTTGATTGCATACGAAGGCTGCCTGTACGGCGTGGCGCAGAATCGTGAAATGATTCTGCGCAATTTCTATCGTGTCGGGAAAAACGCCGTTGAATGGAAGGGATCCCCATTTGCGTTCGTGATTCCACCCAAGCAAAAAGATGTTCCGGCAACAATCAAGATGCTGGATACGCTGAGATTTGGAATGGTGGAAATCTATAGATCCAAAGACAAATTCATCGCCGACGAGATTGAGTATCCGGCGGGAAGCTATGTAATCCCGATTGCGCAGCCTTATGGCCACTACGCGAAGACCCTGCTCGAGCGGCAACGCTATCCCGACTTGCGCGAGTATCCTGGAGGTCCGCCCAAGCGCCCCTACGACACGACGGCACAAACCCTACCGTTGTTGATGGGCGTGAACACCGTCCAAATCACGGCACCGTTCAACGCCGACCTCGAGAAACTAGAACGAGTCGAGCTACCTGCTGGAAAGGCAGAGCCGCGCCGGAAGCAATATTTGCTGCGTCCGGATTCGAATAATGCGTTCATCGCCGTCAATCGTTTACTCAAAGCGGGCGCGCAGGTCGCGCGCAGCAAGAGACTGATTCAGGATGGCGGTCTCGAATTTCCGGCCGGCACGTTCGTCATTCTCTCGACAAATGTGCAGGAATTCACCGCACTTGGCCTGGATTTCTATGGATCGGATTTGCCGCTTGCCGATGCCGTTCCGCTGCGCCAGCCTCGCGTGGCGGTCTACAAGAGCCATATTCCCGTTATCGACGAAGGCTGGACGCGTTGGATATTGGAGCAGTACGAATTTCCGTACACAAGTGTTTGGGACAAGGACATTCGCGCGGGAAACCTGAACTCCCAATTCGACGTCATCCTAATTCCTCATGAGAGCGTGCCCGCGATCATTGGTGGCATACCACGAGGGCCGCACATCGAAGGGCAACCGATGGCTCCGGAATTGTCCATATCCCCCGGTCTTCCCGAGATAGTCGAGCCTGAGGAATTTACTGGTGGTCTCGGAGATCTGGGCGTGGCCAATCTTCGCTCGTTCGTGATGCAGGGCGGAGAGCTCGTGACGCTCAACCGCGCGTCTGATTTCGCGATTGAGAAATTGAATGTGGGCACGCGCAACGTTTTGAAGACAACGCCGCCCCAGGAATTTTACGGGCCCGGTTCGATACTCGACATCCGCGTCGATGCAAATCATCCGCTGGGCTACGGCATGGACAGCGAATGCGCCGCATGGTTTGAGCGCGGCTCTGCGTTCGCCCCATCCTTCTTGTCCTCGGACGCGCCTGCCGCCACCACGATAGCGAGCTATCCGAACGGCAATCCATTGATGTCTGGCTGGCTGCTGGGAAGCGAACTCATTCAGAATCAGGGTGCCTTGATGGACGCTCCGCTGGGACGCGGCGACGTGGTGATGTTTGGCTTTTCGCCGCAGTATCGCGGCCAGTCTTACTCGACGTACAAGATGCTCTTCAACGCGCTCTATTATTTCGAGCTGCGGTGACTATTCGAGAGATTCCCTCAGCGCGCTGGTGATGTTCTTCAGCCCCGCGGCCAGCTTTTCCTTCCCTTCCCACCCGTAGCCCAGGCGGAAATACCGATCGCTCAGCTCGAACCAATGGCCGGGACCGACATAAGTCGAATACTTGTCCATCAATTGCTCGTAGAACTTCACGCTATTGACCGCGAGCTCCGCTCGCATTCGAGGCAAACTCACGACTCCGCCTTGCGGCGGTATCCATTCGAGGTGTTCGTGATTGACCATCCAGTCGAACACGATTCGGTAGTTCTCATCAATGCGCAGCCGGATTTCGGGGAGGAGCTTCTCCCGTTCGCTTAACACGCGCCGGGCGATTTCCTCATCGACAACTGAATTGCAAATGAAGATCTGCTCCTTGGCGGCGAGAAAAAGCTCCTGAAGCTCGCGATTGCGGCACACGATCCAGCCCATGCGGATTCCAGGCAGGCCATATGCCTTGGAGAGCGACGAGACAGAAATCGCGTTGTTGCTGAGCGTCGCCGCAAGAGGCGCTCCTGTACCGCGATGCAGATCGCGGTACGTCTCATCAACCAGCAAATAGCACTTGCGACGTTCGACCAATTCAATCAGGGCGCGAAGTTTCGCCTCGCTTAGCACTGCGCCCGTCGGATTGTGCGGATAGGTAATGCTGACGAGGCGCGTTTCAGACGTGAGCGAAGCTGCTACTTCATCCAAATCCAATTCAAATCTGTCTTCGAATTTCAGATCTAGGTACTTCATCGAGCATCGCAGCAGACGAGGCGTGCTGATGTTCGTGGCATAGTTCGGGCGCATGACCAGAAGGGAAGAATTCGCCTCCAGCAGCGAGGAATTGACAATAAAAAGTGCGGCCGCCGCTCCCGGAACCACCAAAACATCTGTAGCGCCCACGTCCCCGCAAGACGCGCCGATCAACTCTCGAAGCTGCGAGCTCCCGCGATGCTCGCCGTAGCAAAGTATTAGCGGGTCAAGGTCCTTGGACCAATTGCCGAGCCGCCCGTCCCAAATCGAACTCTCCGAGAGATTACACTCGATCGAACCGTATCCCATCTCCTCCGGAGATTCGATCTCGATCGGCATGCGGCGGTATTGCATCTTCGTAAGTTAAATTCCTTTCCGCTCCGAAACAGTGCGTCGCGGTTTCGCCAGGGCGTCGCATCGTTTTCGCAACGAGTGGTTCGTTTGGAGGTAGTGCCGTGTTCGTCGACAATATATCACACGTTGAAATTGACTAGCATGACTCCGACGCGTGAGGCGAGAGCGATATCCCACGAAGCAGCTAGCGCGATCCCGGCCGGATAGGCGGTCGTCGGGCCGTAATCGTGCACACCCAGAGGACCATCGGACATTTTCAGCGTGGGAATCCCGAGGCGCGGAAACGATTGCGTGTACATATTCGGGACGCCGCCAATCAGGTCAATTTTCTCTTCGAGGGTCATGCGGCTCAGAATCGCTTCGACGCGCTGTTCGGAATCCTGCGCTGTGAGGCGCTCTGGTCCGATGAAAAGTTGGGGGACACACCCAGCTAGTCTCAGGACGAGGGCGAGTCTGAGGCCTCGCATGTTCATCGTGAATCCTCGAATCGGGCGGCGCCCGCCGAAGAGCTGTGAGATGTGCAGCCCAAGCGTTTAGCGGGCAGGTCACGCGCGACAATTCTATCGAAATGCGTGCTCGAGTTCACCGGAAATGGAGGTGAGGTGAGATGGCAGGTTCGGTGGAGTTTCAAAACTGAGTGAAGGCGCGTTGACGACTAAGGAGTGACCTGCTACGCTGTTGATCGTGTCGCTGGTACTTTTGGCGACGCTCGGTATCGGAACTGGACCCTCTGTGGCTTCGAGTGGATTGAACGGGATGATGGGATACGAACAGATAGAAGGAATTAAGGTTCGGATTTCAATCTCCTGTCGATTACGACAGATCCACCGGGGTGTTCCATGTCTTCATCAAGATCCTGCATCAAGCCTGCGTCCGCGAACCAAATAAACAAACCTAATTCGCCTCATTCACCCGCCACCAAAAGCCGACTGAATCTAGAAAGCGTCAGCAAGATCGGTGCACCGGACAATGAGCGTCTTCCTGTGCTGGAGATTGATTTCGCCGAACTCGCAAACGGATCAATCGTCGAAACTATTGAAGATCCATCCAATCCAACTCGCACGCGGTTTGCGATATTCAAGCGGGGACGAGTCCGATTCGCCGACCGCATCGAGGACCGCGGCCGGATCCTTGTGCCGGTCCGGCGATCCGGCGTTGGGCTCTCGGATGTGAAACTCCCCACCGACGTCCTGAACTATCGATCGACTAAGAGATTGGCGTACACAATCCTCACACTCATCGGCTACGCCGTTGATGTTCCAGATGAATATGCGGTCGTCCTTGCGGCGTTCGTGCTCTACACCTGGGTGGCCGACCGATTGCCGATAGCAGTGTATTTGTCCATCGTCGGGCTCCCGCAATCCGGGAAAAGTACGCTCCTCGAGCTTCTGAGTTTGCTGTGCCGCCGGCCGCTACTCGTGAGTGATATTAGCCAGGCGGCCGTCTATCGGGCCTGCAGCGAACTCGGCGTCACTCTGCTCATCGACGAAATCGAGTGGCACGCTTCGAACACCAAAGCCTTGCGACAGCTCCTGCGTGCAGGAACTGGACGCTCAGCCCGGGCACTTCGCGTTGGAGGGAGTTCTTTCTCATTCGGCCCAAAAGTCTTTGGGTCGCTCGAAACCTCCCCGGACTCAGCGCTCAACGATCGCTGTATCCGGATACCCATGACGGAAACAGCCAAGCGTCGACTCCTGAAGCCAGGCCATCCGGCCATGCTGAAGTGTGCCGCGCAACTCCAGCAGCAACTGCTGAAATTCCGCCTGCGCACCTACAATTCGATACGCGCTGCAGCGATTCCGGGTGCCGAAGAGCTGCGGCCGCGTTCACGAGATCTGCTCGGCAGCCTGGCCGCGCCCGTATTGCGCGTACAACACTGGGGTGGTGGCTTGCTGGATATCCTTAAAGCGCACCACGATCCGATGACGCGGGAATCTCTTGCGCCTCGGCAAGAGGCCCTGCTCGCCGTCCTCTTCAATGTCATTCACCAAACTCCCGCATTTAGCGCCGTGCGAGTCAAATCCCTCGCCGATGCTGCGAACGCTCTCCTACACCGCGTGGGAGAAAGATTGACGCTGACCGACAAGGCCGCCGGCACGATGCTCTCGGATCTCGGATTCCGGAACAGACAGAGGACAAATCAAGGGTGGGTCCTTTGGCTGGACTCTGCGGCGCGAGAACGGATCCACCAACTCGTGAAAACACACGACAATCGTTGCATCGGGGCCGCAGACCTAGAGCGCTGCTCGACGTACTGCAACGCCTCTGCGATTTCTGCTACCCCAACCGAAGCGAGTTGAACTTGAAGAGCAGATTGTTTGCTGCAGGTCAGTGAACGTAGTGAACATTGTGAACGTTGCGGAAAGGAGGCATCGCCCCGACCAATCTATCGCGGTAACGCTCGGGACGAACAGATCACGCGGCGAATGTCTCGAAATAAACGGCGCGGGCCTTTCGACAGAGCAAGCTTGGAATCTGGCAACAAGAATGTATTGTTCTTGGCGCTCGCTCGGCTCATCAGCGCTCTTCTCTTGGCGCAGAGACTGCAGTTGCTGGAAATTGTGAGGAACAGCCTTGAACTGGTTCAAACGGAAGCGACCACGGCTGAGGCTTGATCCCGAGGCGTATCGCCAGCTCGCCCGTGAGGTGCTCGCACGCGACGGATGGCGATGCCAAGATTGCGGAGCAGGGCACGATCTTCAGGTCCATCACCTCCGCTCGCGCAGCCGGTTGGGGGATGATGCCGAAGAGAATCTCATTACGCTTTGCGCGGGCTGTCATCGAGCCAGACACTTACATCGCCACACAGAATAGGGCAAATCGGGACCGCGATGATGCGAGCGAAATCCGAAACCCAACCCTGAGGGCAGTGGAAATCGCGCGACGAACTCACCGGCCAGGACGTTCAATCCGCCGGGACGTCACTGCTCTCAGCCCGAATTCAGATAGAGCAGCGGTTTCCTAGACCGCGTGTCGCGAGTTCGACTCTCTCCGGGCCCACTGGCTTGCGTGACGATTGTCACGCGGCACCTGAGAAGTTCGTGATGATCAGTCAAGGCCTGGCGATTACAAGCGGCATTAATTCAGGCTCACGACGATAAAAGACACGCGGACGCTGCGTCTCGCGCTTGCTGAGTGAGACACTGCGTTGATTTTCGCCTGGCAAAATCGAGATATTGCGACCGAGAGCGGCCATTCGTTTCATGCCATCGAGCTGCAGCTCGGGTAGACGCGCAGTGCTGTAGTCGAGCCACTCGCGAAGCAAGATCTGG
>Ga0335077_10001097_pt1 | contig 31684 bp, 27 predicted proteins | sample Lox_Sample_31_FD_207151 | JGI IMG/M metagenome (GOLD analysis project Ga0335077, IMG submission 207151) | Soil microbial communities from Loxahatchee National Wildlife Refuge, Florida, United States - Lox_Sample_3.1 | ecosystem: Environmental > Terrestrial > Soil > Wetlands | place: USA... | reverse complement strand
CCAGTTGAAGGCCATCGTAAAGAACGTGATTTGCCGGATGTCGCTGTTCAGAGCTTTGAGGAATATCACATCCGAGCGGTCCCAGACTACGATGTTCAACAGCATCAGAATGAGCCCCTGCCAGGAATAGAGGAACATCTGCTTGGCGAGTCCGGAAGGGATCCTGCGGGGAACCGTATCCGGCAACCATGTCTTAACTGAGTACAGCTTCAAAACCGTTTCAAGACTTGTGCCGGCGAGGCCAGCCAGCGCAATACCAGGCAGGTCCCAACCTCTCCAGAGGCTGAACAGGGTCAAAGCGGCGACAAGGATGCCGCCAAGAAGGCTTGGAACCGTGTTGCGCCGCATCACTTCGGCGGCGTTATTGGCCTGCGACGGAATGAAGCCCACCATGCGAGGCGCCATATTCAGGGCCAGCAACAACGAAAACAGGCGCTGCTCGGGATTGGCAACCGTGTATACCAATAAGACGGCGATCGCTGTCACCGCAGCCGCTATCCACATTTGCACCCGCAACGTGGTGCGATAGATCGAGCGTGCAACTCCGCTCTCGGCACGGTTCAAATACTCCGCCATGTACTTGCGGGTGGTCATGGGCAGACCAAACGCTCCGGCCGTTGCCGTAACGTTTGTCAGCCAAAGAATGTAATTGTAGGGGCCGAGACGCTGCGGTCCGATGATTCGTGCCACGACGATCCCCACGAGAAAAGCGGCCAAAAGACCGTAGAGAAGTTCCAGGCCGTACCAGAAGGAGTTTCGCGCGATCGTCTGCGAGTTGCCCGCGATGCCTGTGCTCGATTGTGGGGTCACAAAATGTAACTCTCATCATAGATGACCCGCGGATAACACGCGGCGAGCAGCGGTCATCAACAGTTTTTCGCAACTTCACGGGCATGGTTCCAGTAAAGCGGATTTGCAAATGAGTAAGGATCGTCCAAACCGATCCAGCTTCCAGCGTAGGATTACATCGAACTTCCGCATCGATGCATCATGCATCAGCCGGTTAAACTGGCCTGCTGGCCTTAGCTCCACTCCAGCCAATATCAACGTATTCACCTCCCGATTGCCAACCCCGACGCGATACATACTCACGCACTTCCGCCAACTGCAGCTCGCAATTCTGATCTGTAGTAGAAACCCTCGCGTAGATTGCTGCCCTCACACGACTCCTCTCCTATGCGTGGCCAGACAGAAGCGCATGGCAGGGACGGTCAGGCTTAGGAATCAGGCGGGGCATATCGAGCGCGTAGTGCGGAGTCTAACTTGTTCGATGCGATCAGTGGACGGCATGCTTGTTCACCGTAACCCTTCAAACAGGTCTGTTTCCAGTTTTCTGCTGCCGTTGACGGAGCTAAAGACGCGATAGAACTCCTGGGAACCCCACAACGCGATGTGTTGTTCTTCAGTGAGATCTTCTAGCCGCTTATAGATGGCTATCTGAGTTTGATGACAGCAAACGGCCTTCCATACGATGGGCCAAACGTCGGAGGTGTCGAGTTCGGTCGTTATGGCCCATTCGGGCCAGGGAGCCGCCTGCCGCTCGACGCCATCGACGATCGACGTCAACTTGCGAAAGGCGGCCTGATAAGCCTGCCACTTGTTGGCTGGCCATGCCACATAGTGGAATTTGGCAGTGCGGTGAGCCGGCAGCGAATCCGACTGCGATCCATCATTAACCCGGTAGCAGCCATCGGCGGCGCATACAGCGGCGGCGGTCGTGAATTGGGAGATGGCAATGTGGTCGGGGTGCCCATAGGCTCCGTCCGGACCGAAGGTGACGATTACGTCAGGCTGGATACGGCGGGATGTGCGCGACAATGGCGCGAATGGCGCTTGCGCTCAGGACCTGATCAACGGCGCCGTCCGGATAGCCGAGGATGGAAACCTCCCCGATGCCGAGGACTTCGGCGGCTGCGCGCAACTCGGCCTCGCGAAGGCGCCCCACTTCGACCGGATCACCACGCTCTCCCCGCGGGCCGAAGCGGCCGCATTCTCCGCGTGTGGCTGTCACGAGGTAAGTGTCGATCCCCTCAGCCCCGTACTTAGCGAGTGTGCCGCCGAAACCGAGTGACTCATCGTCGGGATGAGCCAGAACGGCCAGCAACTTAAGTTTCTTATTCATCGTTACCTCCCGGTAGAATCGCTTTTGGAGCTATGGCGGTTTGCGATACTTCGCCTTGAGCTCTCCGGTCCATTCGTTGATCCCTGGCCTTCAGCCGGACGAAGGCGGTGAAACGCCCAGCAGGGGTGATCCAGTGGTCGCATTCCAGACGATCAAACGGAGCTGCCCTGATGTGGCGCTCCTACCGATGAATCATGTTGACCTCTTTCGGTTGACCATAAAGTAGACCACTGGCACTGTCATCCGCGATAGCGCCAGCGATGCGATTTCGCCCGCCATCAAAGCGATCGCCAGGCCTTGAAAGATCGGATCAAAAAGAATCACAGCTGAGCCGGCGATCACGGCCGCCGCGGTGAGCATCATGGGGCGGAAGCGCACCGCGCCGGCATCGATCACGGCTTGGTCCAACGGCATCCCTTCCTTCAGGCGCAGCTCGATGAAGTCCACGAGGATGATGGAATTGCGGACTACGATGCCAGCGCCGGCGATGAAGCCGATCATGGAGGTGGCCGTGAAGAAAGCGTGCAGCAGACCGTGAGCGGGCAGGATGCCCACCAGAGAGAACGGAATTGCCGCCATAATCACCACGGGCGTCAAGAATGACTGGAACCAGCCGACGATCAGGATGTATATGAGGATCAACACCGCGCCGAACGCCAGGCCGAGGTCGCGAAAGACCTCGTAGGTGATGTGCCACTCGCCGTCCCATGTGACCGCGTAGCGTGTGTCGGTGGACGGTAGGCCAGCCGTGTACTGCTCGATGCGGTAACCTTCAGGGATCTGGATTCGTTCGATCTCGGGCCCGATCTTGAGCATGGCGTAGACCGGGCTTTCGATGACCCCCGCCAGGTCGGCTGTGACGTAGGTCACCGGCATCAGGTTCTTGTGGTAAATGCTCTTGTCCTCGATAGCGCTCTCGATGTGTGCGATCTCGCCGAGCGCGACGAGGTTGCCGCCGCGGCCGCGCAGCCTTAAGCTTTTCAGACGCTCGAGATCCGAACGCGAGCCGCGCGCGAGACGCGCCGTGATGGGTACGTCTTCTTTCTCATCGGAGGCGTGGAGCAGGCCGGCGGAATCGCCCGCGATCGCCAGGCTCAGCACGCGCGCCACATCCTGGTCGGTGATGCCGTTGAGCGCGGCTTTCTCGCGGTCGAGCCGGATGCGGTACTTCGGCTGATCGTCTTCCACATACCAATCGACATCGACCACGCCGGCGGTCTTCTCGAAGATGCCACGAATCTGCCGCGCGATCTCGATCTGGCCGTGCTGCGCGGGCCCATAGACCTCGGCGACCATGGTTTCAAGCACGGGCGGGCCAGGCGGCACTTCGGCGACCTTGATGCGCGCACCCGATCGCTGGGCCACAGGGGTCAACTGCTCGCGAACACGCTTGGCGATGTCGTGACTTTGGAGCTTGCGCTCAGACTTTCCTACGAGGTTCACCTGGATGTCAGCGACGTTGGGGCCGCGCCGCAGAAAGTAGTGCCGCACCAGGCCGTTGAAGTTGTAGGGCGAGGCGATGCCGGCGTAAGTCTGGAGGTTCACAACCTCAGGCTGCCTCTGGACGACGGCGGCCAGTTCGCCGGCGACGCGGGCGGTCTCCTCAAGCGTCGTGCCTTCGGGCATGTCGATGATGACCTGGAACTCGCTCTTGTTATCGAATGGCAGCATCTTCACCTTGACAAAGCCCACGCCGACAAGAGCGATCGAGCCGAGGAACAGTACGGCGATCAGCGCCAGAAATCCGTAGCGCGCAGCGGCGTGGTGGAGCAACGGATTCATGACGCGACGGTAGAGGCGGGTCAGTCGGTCCTCGCCTTCCCGGTGGGCGTGGCCGGCGGCGCTTCCGAGGATCCGGACGGAGGCCCACGGCGTCACCACCAGGGCCACGATCAGCGAGAACACCATGGCTGCCGAGCCCACGATGGGGATGGGTCGCATGTAGGGGCCCGCCAGCCCGCCCACGAAAGCGTTGGGCAGGATCGCGGCAATCACGGTCAGAGTGGCGAGGATGGTCGGGTTGCCGACTTCATCGACTGCTTCGATGGCCACCTCGGCCAGGCTACGGCCCTGGTTGTGCGGCATGCGCGCGTGGCGCACGATGTTCTCGACAATGACAATCGCGTCATCCACCAGGATGCCGATGGAGAAGATCAGCGCAAACAGCGTGATACGGTTCAGCGTGAAGCCGTAGAGGTAGAAAGTCACGAGCGTGAGGGCCAGCGTGACGGGGATCGCGCTGAAGATGATACCCGCCTCGCGAAAGCCGAGTGTCAGCCAGATGAGCGCCGCCACCGAAATCACGGCGATCAGCATGTGGAAGAGCAGCCCGTTCGATTTCTCGGCGGCCGTTTCACCGTAGTTGCGGGTGACGGAAAGCCGCACGTCGGAGGGAAGCAAAGAGCCGCGCACCGCGTTCACGCGGGCCAGCACGCGATCCGCGACGGTGATGGCGTTGGCTCCCTTGCGCTTCGAAACCGCGAGTGTGACGGCAGGCCACAAGGAAGGATCGCCGGCGGAGGAGTAGCGGACGTATTGCGATGGCTCCTCGCCACCGTCCTCAATCCGCGCGACGTCACCCAGAAACACCGGGCGGCCATCGGTCACACCGACCACTACGCCGCGCACGTCATCGGCGCAGGTGAGAAACGAGCCGGCCTCCAGCACGAACTCGCGGTTCCAGCCGGAGAAGCTGCCGGCCGGCAGGCGACGATTGGCCGTGCCGAGCGCGCCCGTGACATCCGAGGGCGAGAGATGATAGCCGGCCAGACGAGCTTCGTCGAGATCCACGCGAATCTGGCGGCGCTGCCCACCGATGATGGCGACAGTGGAAACCTGGTCCACTTGCTTGACGGTGTCGTGCAACTGGGCGGCGATGCGCCGTAACTCAAAATCGCCGTAACGCTTGCTCGAGAGCGTCAGCGCCAGAATGGGCACGTCGTCGATCGAGCGCGGCTTGATGAGCGGCGGGGAGGCCCCCGGCGGGACCAGGTCGATGTTGGCGGCCATCTTTTGGTTCAGGCGCACGATGGCCTTCTCTTGGTCCTCGCCGACGAAGAAGCGCACCACGGCCATGGACACGCCGGGGCTGGATGTCGAGTAGATGTACTCGACTCCGGGAATCTCCCACAGGAATTTCTCCATGGGCTTGGTGACACGCTCCTCGACTTCGCGCGCGGAAACGCCGGGCATCTCGACGAAGATGTCGACCATGGGGACGATGATCTGCGGCTCTTCTTCGCGGGGGAGTTTGACCACCGCGAAGACGCCCAGAAGAATCGAGGCCATCACGAACAGCGGTGTGAGCTTGGAGTTGATGAAAGCTGCGGCGATCCTCCCGGCGGCGCAACGGCGTGGGATGTTGTTCACTTGGCAGCCTCCTGGATCGCCACGCGGCCGCCGTCGGCGAGCAGGGGCGGCGGCGTCACGACGATCTTTTCCCCGGCCGTCAGGCCGGAGAGAATCTCGCATTGGTCGTCGCGCGGCTCGCCGAGCGTGACGAAGCGCAGCCGCGCTGTGTCTCCTTCGACTACGTACACGGACCGGATCTGGCCGCGCTCGAGAACAGCAGATTGGGGAATTAAGATACCCCCGCGCTTGCCGGCTGCGAAAGCGGCACGCCCAAACATACCGACCCGCAGTCCTGGCAGTAAGGGCAGGTCGATCTTCGCGGTGAAGCTACGCGTCGCAGAATCGACCGAGGGTACGATTTCGGCGACACGGCCCTCGACGGTGCGGTTCAGGCCGTCCATCTCGACCGCAACGTTCTCACCGATCCAGGCGAGGCCGAGTCGCGACTCGTCGACCGAAGCCTCCAGGCGCAGGTTGCCTTCGCGCTCGACGGTGAGCAAGGGCGCGCCCGGCGTGGTCAAGCTGCCGGGATCCGCTTTGCGCTCGGTCACCAGGCCGGCGAAGGGCGCGGTGAGGGTGGCGTAGCCAAGGGCCACACGCGCGGCCGTAATCTCGGCTTCGGCCTGGCTGCCGCGCGCCTCGACCTGCTGGCGCTTCGAGGCGGCCATCTCGAGCGCCGCCTCGGCGTTCTTGAGACGCGCTTGCGACTCGTCGAATTCCTGCTGCGAAACGGAGTCTTTGGCCAGTAGGCCCTGGAAGCGCTTGTGGGTCACTCGCGCCAGCTCGAGGTTGGCGCGGGCGGCCGCGACGGCGTTTTCGGTTTCGGCGATGGCACTTTCGGCTTCTGCGCGGGCGGCCTCAGATCGGCGCAGGTTGGCTTCCAGATCCCGGCGGTCCAGTATGATGAGCGTCTGGCGGGCAGGCACGCGGTCGCCGGTTTGCACGCGAACTTCGAGAATGTTGGCGGCGATCTTCGCGGCGATAACGGCGCTATAGCGGGCACGGACAGTGCCGCTTGCCCGGTAGATATCGGTGATCTCGGAAGCAGCGACGGTCTCGACCTGCGCGGCGTCTACTCTCTGTTCGGCGCCCGCCGCAGCGACGCGCGCTTCGTGCCGCGAGCAGGCGGCAGTCATCAGGATCAGAATGGCGGGCGGCAAGAATCGGTTCATTGGTGCACCTCAATTCACAGCCGCAGTGTCGGCTGCCAGCGTTCCAGCGGCATGTTCGAGCGCGGCGGCGGCGACCCGGTGGTCATAGATGGCCGCCAAGCGCCGCGCCCGGGCAGCAGCCAGCGCAGTCTCGCTCCGCAGCAACTCGGTGATAGTTGTCAGGCCGGCTTGGTGGCGGTTCTGGATGATGCGGTGAGCCTCTTCCGCCTCCGCAGCGGCAGCGGAAGCAACCTCGACCCGCTGCGCGGCGGCCCTCAGATCCAGGTACGCCTTGCGTACCTCAAGCTGAATCGCCGAATCGGCGCGCTTCCGGAGGGCCTCGGCGCGTGATTGGGCAAAGCGAGCCTGCTCCACGCGAGCCTTGGCCTCACCTCCATTCGACAGGTTCCAGCGCAGCGTCACGGCGGTGAGCCAGTTCGCACCGCCCTTGCTATAGAAGTTCTGCCGGTCGGCTTCGACGATCCCTTGAAAGACCACCTGCGGCCAATACGCGGAGCCGGCGATCTGCTGTTGTGTATGGGCGAGGCGCTGGGCGAGCTCTGCCTGCCTCATTTCCGGACGGTTCTCAGCGGCCAAGCGGCGATACTGTTCGAGCGTGGCCTCGGGCACCGCAGCGCTGGACTCCAGCGGCGTTGTCAACTCGAACACGCGATCGAGGCTGACGCCGAGCGCATCGTTCAGCGTGGCGCGGGCCACAGCCAGCTCATTCCAGGCGCGGATCTGCTGCTCGCGCATGGCTGCGAGGTGGACTCTGACAGCCAGTACGTCCGCCTGAGTGCTCCGGCCGGAACGGTAGATGAACTGGGCGCGCTCGACGTCTGCCTGGGCGCTCTCACTGGACTGCTGCGCGACTTCCAGGTTTTTCTCCGCCAGCGCGACGCCGAAGTAGGTGCGTAGCACGCTCAAGATGACGTCCGACTGGCTGCGGCGCGTGTCCTCGCCAGCCATCCGGCGGACGAAGCGCGCCGCCTCGACGCCCCGGCTGGTCTGCCGGGCGTCAAATACCACCTGCTCGGCCGTCAACCGCGACTGGTAGTTGTTCAAAGCGTCGGGCCGGTTCAGAGGGCCGAGCGCGAAACTTCCTTCGCTGAACTGGTGCTGGGTGAGCAGCGAGCTGAACACGAACACAGGGTTGTTGCTGCGCTGAAGGCTCTCGGAGAACTGTAACCGCGGCAAGTAGCCCGAGCGGGACTGGTGAATGCGAGCTTCGGCTTCTTTTTCTCCGGCGTCAGCGGCCGCCACCAGAGGATTTGACCGCAAGGCCAAATCGACCGCCTGTCGCAGCGTGAGGGCTTCCTGGGCCACCAGGGGAGTGGCCGAGACCAACAATGCTAAGGCTCGTCGCATAGAGATCACTTGTGGCCGCAACCGGGCGACCCACATCCTACCTGGCAAGCGCCACTTTGATCCGAGCAAGGTGGTGGTAACTGTGGCGTACCGCATGATCCTCCAGGAAAAACTGGCAAGTGAGCGGAACGTCGCTGTTGAGCGAAACCGGCGCGGCGCGGTCCAGTTCTTCATCGGTAAAGGCACGGATCGCCGCGGCCGCCGCCGCACTATTGGTTTCCAACAGGGCGAGTGCCCCCTCTTTGGTGACGTTTTTATTCTCTTGTGCGTGATCGCGGTTGATCGTATCGACGACCTCCCACGTCACACCCGCCATCGGCTGACCGGAAACAAGCAAACTCGCAAGTTGGATTTCAACCGGATACATACTGGCAACGTGGTGCACCACCACGCCGATCTTCCGTCCGTCCTTGGGAAGGCGCGTTTGCCACTCCGATTCGGACAATGTGGCCGCAAAAGCAGCCAGTGCTGCTGCTCCGGCCTCGAGTCGCCCGGCGAGGGCCTCAGACCTGTGGTTGAGCTTTGCTTCCACTTCTGGGAACTGAGCCTCGGTGATTGGTTCGTAACTTTCTTTCTTCATTTCCATCCTTCTCAAGGGAAACAGTGACTCGCAAAAACGTGGCGGGGATCAAGGTGCCGTCGTTCGTGCTCTTATTCTGTGCTTTCGCAAGGTCCAGCAGTTGAATGTGGAGCTCTTCGGCCCTCCCCGCCTGTTCCGCAGCTTCGAAGGCGTTCATGGTTGGGCCGTAAAACCGCCTGAAGACGCCGATAAAGTCCGATGGGCCCTTGCTGGGCGATACAAAGTAGTACGTGTCCTTGCTCATCGTTATGTTTTCCTTGGGCACTCCCGCCTGATCAAAGCGGTCGAGGACATGACTTTCGACGCCCCACAGCATTGGGCTGATGAAGCCTTCCGGGGGTGGAGGCGTAAACGACGAGCTGATTTTCAGAAGCTGCGAAACGAATGTTGGATCGTTTGGGATCCAGTTGCCCATCACTATGCGGCCGCCTGGTTTTGTGACCCGAACCATCTCCTTGGCCACGTCAAAGGGCTTGGGGGCGAACATGGCGCCGAATACGGAGAGGGTCAAGTCAAACGCATGGTCGGCGATCTCGTGCAGGTTGCACGCGTCACCCTCTTGAAATCTCAGACGCTTGACGCCCCGTTCCGACGCTCGTTTGTTTCCGGCTTGAACCAGGTTCCTGGCTATATCGACTCCAACAACTTCAGCCCCCGACCGAGCCAGCGGAACCGCTGTAGTGCCGTCCCCGCAGCCCAGATCCAACACCCGAAGTGGGCTCGTTACGCCGAGGGATTCAACGACAACTTCTCCGGACTCTCGCATGAAAGCGGCAATTTCAGTAAAATCGCCTTTCTCCCACAACGCTTTATTTGGATTCATGACATCTCCTTCCCTGCGATGTACCTTCAGTCGGTGCGCCTACACTGCGACGGTTAAAATTCCGGTGGCGATCAGCGCAACGGCCCACAGCAAATCAAGGTTGAACCACGCTTGACGAAGAATACCGACGCCGACTCTCGTAAACACGATCCAGGCCGCCGCCGCGGTTGCGATGAGATACCCCGCGCCATGAACGAGCGTTGCGTTGGCGGCCGCGGCGGCATTCGCTGAGACTGCGCCCGGGAGGTGGCAACTTGAACCCTGCGCCGGTGCGGTCATCCCGAGAAAGATCGGAAGAATCATCAGGCCGGCACCATGACAAGTGGCCATCAGGAACGACCACGTTGTAAGTCCGGCCGTTCCCACACGCATGCCGCCACCAGTAATGTGGCGGTGCCGAATCAGCCTATACACCCCCAATGATCCGAGCGTCACCGCCACGGGAAGCTTCAAGGAGGCAAATGGCGCCGCCACTCCCGCTGCCACGGCGAGAAGGACGACCGATGCGATAGCTAGCGCGTGTCCGAGCGTCAGCGGAATCAGCGCCCTCCATACAGCGCCCAGCCGCCGTTCTTGCATACCCAGCGCGACGGCGAACAACCACCCCATGCCTGGGTTGATCCCATGAAATGCGCCGAGGAGCAGAATCGTAGTGAGAGGTAACAGGTGTTGAAATTCCATGGCTCACCCCGGGTAGCAATAGGAATCCGAGGAAGCGTCCCCGCCCTCGAGGTGTACCTGGTGAGGCCGCATTCCATCGAACTCCAGCAAGAAGTCTCGATCGAGGCGCATGCCGCCGTTCTCACCAACGTCGACTTTGGCCATCCAGCCGCGAACCCCGTCCGGGTAAAACTGGTCATCCCAGGACGAGTAGAGCGAATTCGTGACGTAGACACGCCGCCCATCGCGGCTGATTTCCACCATCTGCGGACCGCCGTTCAGAGCGGCATCCGGTCTACGGGGGTGTGGCGCGTGACGGACAATGCCGCCGATCTTCACCGAGCTCATTAGCTTGGGGCTGAAAGGATCCGACACATCGTACTGCTGAAACTCCCCAGTTCCCCAGCAGGAGACGTACAAGTATCGGTCATCGAGAGAAAGATTGAGGTCCGTGACGAATGGCGGCACAGCTTTGAATCCCTTCAGTGCCGGCGGCAGCGACTCGGGATCGGCGGGCTCGGCTGGAATCTCGATCACTTTTCGGACCTTGAATTCGTCCTTGCCGTTCTGGTCCTTGTACCAGAGCCAAACCGACGCCGAGAGGTCTTTGAGCGAGGTCACAACGCCAGCGAATCCGTACGCCTTAGCCGGATCGTGCGCTGGGCGCAACTCGAGCACCATCTGCTGCTCGAGCCCCAGATCCAGGACCTGGCGATGCCGCCGGCGCTGCAAGTCCCACACATGCAACTGGTGACCGTATTTTCCGGCGAGGAGCAACTCGGGGTTGGCGCCATTCTCGTACATGTTTGGCGTACCCCACTCGCTCGTGATCATCGTGTCGCAACCCAGATGCCACCAGAAGTCGTAGGCCAAGCGCTGCGGGCCACGATCCAGCTCCCAGCGGCCACGGATTTCGAATGTTTCCGGGTCCATGATGAAGATGCCGCCAGGACCTTCTCCCGCCGGTGAGCCAAGCGCGTTGAGGTAGATGCCGTCGGGTCCACAGTGCGCGGTGTGAGGCCGGCTGTAACCGCTGCGGCGTATGACCGTCTCCGCTTCAATCACTTTTACGATTTTCGGGCGTCGAGGATCCGGCTTCGTATCGATGACGTGAATGCGTGACGATCGCATCCCCGGCACGATCAGGTATCGCCGCTCCATATGCGGATGAGGAGAGTACGGGCACAGGCAGGAGCTGCACGCATTCCAGCCAAAATGGTGCAGCTCATCGCCGGGATTGGGCATGTCGACGCGTCGGACAATCTGGCCGTAAGTCTTGGAGCCGGGTTCGACATCCACTACCGCCAATGCGTCCGGTATGGTGCGCGTGGGGTCGAGCATGGCTACGAAGGCGGTCGTTTCCGGCGGCGTTTGCATCGCCATTTTCGGCGACGGGTAGAACGTTGGATCGGGTCTCCATTGAGGCATTTCTTATATCCTTTCTTTTAGGCGCACACTGGCGCATTCGCCCGTGGTCGGCGGCCCCGGATGGTTGTGGAGGGAGTTGGAAACAGCCCCTGCCGCGTCCGTGGCTGACGGACCGGGCGCGCAGGATCGGTAAATTTCGCGGAATTCAGCGCCGCAGCGAGTCTGGCGGCGACGATCGGGATTCCTTTAATTCGAATCATGTTCGTGCTCCTTACAACAAATTCGTGGGAGCGCCACTCTGACTTTTGAAGATCGCGGCTGGCTCTCCCATGACCTTGGTCTGTCTTGCGTGACGGTCGGTTCACGAGTATGATTGTGCAGGAGATCAGCGGATGCGACCATGCTCTAGCGTCTTGAAGTGTTGCCCGGACGGCCACGCGAGCGTGATTTGTTTGCGCGGAGTCCAGCAAACTGTGCCGATCGTCTGAAGACACCCCGGACTGTCTATGGATGCCTTCTCTGAGATCCTGAGCGGAGTAAAACTGAACGGTGCTTTGTTCTTCAGCGCCGAGTTTTCCGCTCCTTGGTGTTTTGCATCGCCTGCGTCGAGCACGCTTGCGCCTCTGCTTGCTCCAGGAGCACCCCACTTAGTGATCTACCACTTCGTGATCGACGGCGCAGCGTTTGTGCAGACGTCAGAGGGACAATCCATCGAACTCGGCCCAGGAGATGTCGTCGTCCTTCCCCATGGTGACCCTCACATAATGACCAGCAGAAGAGGTGTGACAACGACATCTCTGACTTCAGCGATTCTCTCCAAGGTGAAATCCCGCGACTTGAGTCCAATGCACGCGGGTGGAGGCGGGGACCCGGCCCGGTATGTTTGTGGATACATGGCTTGCGACCCCTTCCTGAGCCGGCCGATTCTGGGTGGACTGCCGCCCGTCTTCAAGGTCAACATCCGAATGGATCGCTCGGGGCAATGGCTCGAGAGTTCCATTTTGCACTTGGTAGAAGAAGCGGCTTCGGGACGAGTCGGTAGCGATGCCATGCTCGCCAAGCTGTCGGAGGCCTTGTTCGTCGATACCTTGCGCCGCTATGTTGCCGACTTGCCCGAGCAGCAGACTGGTTGGCTCGCGGGCGCGCGTGATCCCATCGTGGGGAAAAGCCTCGGATTGCTGCACAGCCGTATTGCCCATCCGTGGACCATCGCTGATTTGGCGGACGAGGTGGCCATTTCCCGGTCTGCTCTGGTGGAGCGCTTTACCCGGTATCTTTCCGAGCCGCCTATGACCTATTTGACTCGCTGGAGGCTTCAGTTAGCTGCGCGGTCGCTTGAGAGTACGCCGCGGGGAGTAGCGGAAATCGCCGCCGAAGTGGGTTATGAGTCGGAGGCGGCCTTCAGTCGCGCATTCAAGCGTGAGTTTGGGCAGCCTCCGAGCCGATATCGCAGCGACCATAAGGAAAGGCGGAGCGGAAAACTGCCGAAACACCTAGCTGTGCTCAATCGTGAAGACGAGCCCGATCACGCTGGAGTTACTGGAAACCCCTAGCCAGTTATGTGACTTTCATCGGCATCAGGCGCATCGTCGGCAAATACGGAAGTAATTGTGGGTACCTCAAAATCCGAATCTGTTTGAGATGATGGGCGTTACGCGCCTCCCCGCAACGCCGCTCCGATGCGTATCTTGCCCGCCCTGCTCGCAGGATTCTGATCCGTTTTCCGCTCGTGCGCCGCACTGGAATTGGAGAGCCTCGCTCTCCGCCGACCGGCAGTCTCCCGTGAGGTCCGCGCCCTGATCCGCCGCATGAGCCGCGAAAATCCCCTCTGGGCGCTCCCCACATTCATGGTGAACTGCTCAAACTCGGCATTACGATTGGCGAGACCAGCGTGGCCAAATACATGGTCCGGCGCGGCAAACCACCCTCCCAGACTTGGCGAACTTTTCTCGACAATCACGTCAAGACCTTGGTTTCGGTCGATTTCTTTACGGTGCCCACGATCCGCTTTCAGGTGCTGTACGTGTTTTTGGTGCTGGCGCATGAACGACGCCGCGTGGTCCACTTCAACGTAACGGAACACCCCACGGCGGAGTGGACCGCGCAGCAACTCCGAGAGGCATTTCCGTTTGATCAAATTCCACGCTATCTGCTCCGCGACCGCGACAAAATCTTTGGCGAGGGTTTCCGCCGACAGGTTCGGGACATGACGATTCAGGAGGTGCTGACCGCCTCGAGGCCACCGTGGCAAAGGGCCTACGTCGAACGGTTGATTGGCTCGATTCGCCGCGAATGCCTGGATCATGTGATCGTTTTCAGCGAGGCCGGTCTGCGCCGGATCCTCTCAGCGTATTTCTTTTACTACCATCGAACCCGTCCGCACTTGGCGCTCAATAAGGATTCACCGGAACCACGAAAAGTGCAACCTCCGGAATTGGGTCGTGTCGTGGTGATTCCGGAAGTCGGCGGCCTGCACCATCGCTACGAGCGGCGCGCGGCCTGAAGCGACATTCGAATGACAAATTCGCTATTCGCTCTCCGGGAGTAGTACGCCCGCTTTCGGCGACTCTGTTTGTGCCGGCCAAGCTGGCTCGGCAATCCTGAGGCTTCAGGCTGCCATTTCTTATTGGCGAACTCGCGTGTAACGTTCGCGGCCGTGGACCGGAGCCGCCAGTGCTATTCTGAATCCACGAGCGTGCAAAGGCGGCGCACCGTTGGTGAATGAATGGCTGAGATTCGTTATGGCTGCGCTGGCCGTGTGGCGTGTGACGCATCTCATCGCCCGGGAGGACGGACCCTGGGACGTGATCGCTCGTGCACGCCGTTGGGCTGCAGAAAGCTTTCTAGGCAAATTGATGGATTGCTTTCTGTGTCTCAGCGTGTGGGTTGCGGCCGCAGCTACGTTGATCTTGGGGCCCCCGCCCCGTGACTGGGTGCTGGTATGGCTGGCGCTCTCCGGAGCCGCATGTTTACTGGATCGCATCGGTCGCGATCCGGTTCTGATTCAACCCATCAAAGAAGAACAAGGAGGAGACGAAAATGCCGTGTTGCGGAAAGAACCGGGAGAAGGCACGCATGGCAGCGCCGCAGCAGGCGGTTCAGGCAATTCCCGCTAGCGCACCGATGAACTTGGGGGCAGTGCGACCCGGACCGGCCCTCCCGGCGTCCGATCACTCTGCTCGCGCTCCGCTGGCCGCCTCTACGAAATTGCGCTACACGGGAGTAGCGCCAATCCGCATTCGTGGACCCCAGACCGGCCGCACATATGTTTTTTCGCGCTCCGAACCGGAGGCCGCGGTGGATCGCCGCGACGTCGAGGGGCTCATTCGGATCGGGCTTTTCCGGCGCGTCGCTTAGCAGGCGTTTTCCCGGCGCGTGGCGTTTTTGGCGGCAGTTCGTCGGCCAACTCCGGAATAAAACGCGCAAAAAATTCAGCATCGTTCATTTTGCGCCGCCGCTGAACCGATTTGCGCCACTCAGTGAGATCCGTCGCCGCAAGCCACGATTCCACCACCGGCGGCGGCTCGAAGTAGCCCTCCAGGCGTTTAATCGTCGCTTGCTCGAACACGCTGCGGAACATCACCGCCTGATTGAATTCCAAATGTTCGAACTGCACCGGGTACGGAAACGACTGCCGGACGTAGTGCCCCACCTGCGCATGCGTGGCGCAAACCACGCGCACCCCGGCCATCCAGGCGCGCGCCGATAAATCCTGCTCGTCGATGCCCCAAACCCGGAAGTGCGGACAAAAACCTCCGAGTGCATCATACGTTTCGCGATCCATCGCGTAGCAGGCGCCGATCACCATGGGCACTTCCGCCGCCGCCGTCTCCGGCTTCTCTGTGCGGTGGCGCACAGCGAATCCAGGATACTTGCCCTCGTGGTAATTGCGTGTGGGAACCCACGCGAAGTCGGCTCCCCAGCACATGCAGGTCTGAAAATCGTAGCTCCAGAAAGGAGAGCACACCACCGATCCGGGATTGCTTTGTACCAGCATCTGCTCGAGCCACCCTTCGCCGAAGTTCATGTGCGCGTCGAGCCATACCATCCACTCGCCCCGCGCGAGCAAGGCGCCGGTACGCCGCGACTCGCACACACCCAGAGGATCGGGATTCCGCAAAAGCCGGACGCGCCGCTCGCGGAACGCGCCTTCGGGAACGACGGCCTTTGTGCTCCCGTCATCGATCACGATCACGTCCGTTGCGATGTGCCGCGTGGTCGCATGAAGACCTTCTAGCGTCGCTTGCAGAATTCGCGGGTCTTCATCGCGCGCGGTGATAATAATCGAGACCAGCATGGGATCAGGCCGTCGGTGTGGGAGTGGGAGTGGGAGTCGGCGTGGGAGACGGAGACGCCACTTGCTGCACCCGCTGCGCCAGACAGAAGATCAACTCAATTAGTATCGAGTTGCTGACAACCACAGGACGGACGCTGTTGTCGATCATTGCGGCTGTGATCGCGCCGCTGGCCGGCAGATTGACCTGAGCCAGGAGAATGCAGCCCAGTCCCGTCGGATCGGCATACGGCTGGCTGACGCGGGCAGCCAGGGCGGCGTGCAGATCGGGCAGATCGTTAGAACCCGAAGCGGGCGTGAAGACATTCGAAAAGTTGCACGCAACCGGCCCGGCAACCGCGCTTCCGGCTTTTACCACCATGGCGTATTGCTCGCGTGTGCTGCTCGGCGCGCAATCGCCCGCCGGGCTGCAACTCGCTACCAGCACGGGAGCCGGATCGATGCCGCACTCCTGATAACACAACGTGATCGTCACCGGACCCGCGCCGTTTTGCGTTCCCGCAGGATTGCCGTTGTCGTCCGTGAGCTGGCGCGGATCGAAGGGAATACCGAGCGCCGGAACCACGATTTCCCTTCCCCATCCGTCGATCGCGACTCCCGGTTGAATCGCCAGGCGTGTTCCATTGACAGCCGGGACCACGGCCAGCCCCGATACCACGCCACTGCTTTCGAGCAGGCGATTCAGAAGCCAGCGCTTACCGTTGAAATACTCCTGTTCGAGCGCCAGGTGAGGAACGTCGAGAAGCTTGCCGTAGAAATATTGATTACGTTGCGGCGCAGCCAGAACCGTGGGTGCGTTGGGGTCGCTGCCGAATGGTTGGTCCATAAACTTGGTCGCCTTCCCTTACAAAATGCTTCGAAATCCGTTATCGATCATCGCCGCGGTAATCGGGACTCCGCGTTGCGGCAAAATAATACTGGCCAGCAGGACCCACGGCGAGTCCGGGCACGGAGGACAAGGTGGGCTTTCCGGCCGGCACATCTCCGCCGCCGCGGCTCCGCGCGATGGCAGAGACTCCGCTTCCTGTCGAAGAACAGGCTTTGGCCAGAGCACTCCCGCCCGATACCCATCCCCGGTCCGCGCCTCTACGTAATCCGGATCGGAGCACTCGCACGCCGCGCCCGGCATGAGTTCCAAATCGCCAAGCCAGTCCTGATAGCATACGGCGATGACAGCGATATCGCGCTGGACCGCAACCGCGGCGAATTGGCTCGGCTTGTACCAGAGAGAATCTTCGATATCGACCAGCACCGGCTGGATGAGCTCGATCTCATCGCCATACGGGCCGATTGCGTAACCGGGACAGATCGACACGCCCCACGGATGAGCGGCGTCGGAGGCAGGCACCACCCAAAGTCCGCACAGCACACCCCAGCCGTGCATTTCACGATTGTGGCGCCGGAGGCGTTGTAGACGATAATTCTGCTCGAGCGAGCAGGACGCAGCCGTCAGATACTCTCCAGCCTCCCAATGAGGCCGCGTCACCGCATCGGGACGGGGCGGCAGACAATTTTGTGAGTTTGCCATGTTCTTCGGTAGCCCGATCCGTGTCTAGCCGAGCTTCGCAACCGTCTGACTCGCACCGGTGATCGCCGGAAGCGCCGTTGCGGAGGTCATGCTCACAATGGCGACCACTGTGTTCCCGCCCGCCGTCCCGGTCCCAAGATGCGTGCTGTCAACCTTCATATTGGCGATCTTGCCGCTGACTGGCGCGCCCGATCCCGGTTGTTTGATGCTGACGCCGGTGAACGTGTAGGTATTCGCGCCTTTCGTTGCCTGAATGTTATTGCCTTGAGAGTCGGTCCATACAGCCGTGTCCGCGGCGGCGGTTTTGCCCACGTTCGTGTTGAGCGTGACCGTCACGTTGACCACCAGCTTCTGTCCAGCCAGCCCCCCTGCGAACCTGACGCCCAGATCGCCCACCGCCGTGGGATTCGCGCGGCCGATGTTGGGGACGGGGTTCGGCCCGTTTACCGCGATGGTGAGCGGGACCGGTGCCTGCGTGGGCGTGGGCGAAGGAGTCGGTGTTGGCGACGCCGTGGGCGTGGGCGTGGGCGTCACGCTGGGAATCTGCACCGAGAACTCGCTGAGAAAATTTCCGCCCGCCAGACCGTCGGCATTTCCATCCAGCGCCAGGTTGTCGGAATCGGTGATCACATTGGGGCCGCTGCCGACGACCGTGATCTGATAGTCCCCGGGGATGGTAAAGGAATCGGCAGGCGTAAATGTCGCCGTTTGCCTTCCGTCGTCGTAGGCGACAGTACCCTGCACCGCCTTGGAAATCCCACTGGGTTGAACGCGGAGGACCAGGATCGTATTGGTGTTCACCGAAGCCGACACCAGATGCTTGTTGAAGGTAACCAGCATCACCGGCGGAATCGTAGTGTTGTTGGTAAAGACGGTTCCGGCGGCTGGCGTGATGCTGGTGACGCGAGCCGGAGCCTTATCGGTTCCGGCGCAGCAGCACAGCCTCACCTGCTCCTGGATCATCGCCGTGCTGAAGATTTTGCGGCGGACGGTGACATTATCGATATTCGATTGCGGGAGCGTCGCGCCCAGCGCCGCCGGAAGCGTCACCTGCGCGAGCAACACCCAGGGATCGCTGGGACACGGCGGGCATTGTGCCAGAGCGCTGCCGTGGAGAATGTCGCACAGCGAAGGACCTTGCGGGCCGGGCTGGCTGGACGGAGGCAGATCGGCCAGGCATTCGATTTCGTAGCTGTCGCTGATGCGAGACGGTTCGCAGGAATTGTCGCTGCAGCCGCATCCTCCGGGGAGCACGCGCACCGGCCGCGATAGGCATTCCTCGTAACGGATGGCGATGTAAAACAGCGCGCCTGTCTTGGCGACGCCGCCTTGCAGCAGAGTGCCGGGATCGCAGGGATCGGTGGACGCGCCGGGACCGCATTGCGCAAGGTCGAGCATTACGGGGTTCGGAACGTAGATCTCGTCGCCGTAGGGCCCCAGCGCGTAACCCGCGCCGATCTGCACCTGCCAGGGCTTTTGCGTCGTGGGCGCAACAGTCACCTCCAGACCGCACACCACGCCCCAACCGTGCAGATAGCGGTTGTGACGCCGGAATTTGGCGATGAAATACTCCTGATCGGCGGTCATGTCGTCGGCTGTCAGGAGCTGCCGCGGGAAATAATTCACGCGCTCGAGCAGCGTCGAGTCCAGTTGAGTGCAATCGGTCAATGTTGAGGAGGCCATTTCTCGTTGTCCTTTCGATCTCGAATTAAGTTCCTTGCGGGCACGGATCCGCCTTGGCAGCCAGAACGCCCGATCCCAATCCCAGCCCCGTCTGCGCCGGAGGATGTCCCGGCGCCGCGGCAATCGCGTCGATGCCAACCCTGGACTGCACGCCCACGCGCATGGCTGGCTCGATGACGCAAAGCTCGTAAGTGGTGTGCGCGGGCTTTTCCCGGTCCAGCACCTGGCGAACCGTGTCCAGAGTGGTGGTCGAGGTCAGCTCCGCGCAATAGACGCTGACACAGAATCGATGAGCGACATCTTCAAACAGCGCCGCGCCGAAAGCTTCTCCGGTGGTCATATGCGACGCATCCATCGTTGCGGTCGTGTCCAGAACGGCGCCTTGCAAAGGTCCGGGAGCGAGCATGGTTCCGAACCCCAACAAATTCGGATCGCCCAGCGCCCAGATTTTCGCGGCGCGAGCGGGTTCTTCGATGATGGCGTTCACGCCGGCGTAGATTTTCAGATATTCGCGCAGCCCTTCGATGGTGCCGCGCTTGCGATACAGATGGAACGCGTTGGCGAGATTCGCGCGCGCGTCCGCCTCGGCCCAATGCTCGTCGAGAATGAACGTCAGCCATCCGGAAAGCCACCCCAGCCACGAAGGAGGATCTCCCACAGGAGCCGCATGAGGGTCGAACAAGCGCGGCAGATCGTCGATCTCGGCTTCGATTCCGCTAAGCACGGATTGCTCGATTGCCAGGAACCGTTCTAAAAAATCCGCCGCGTTCGCCTGCTTGCGATAAATGGGTGGAAGGAATCTCGCGTAGGTGTCGCGGCCGTAATCCACGCGAATCTGATCGATCAGCGCCGTTCCGGAGCCGTCGCCTCGCAACAATCCGCCAATGTAGAGAACCAGGCCCGGGTCATTGCGAACCGCAAAATCCAGCGCGTTGCGAGGCGCGGCCTTCCAGGGATCCACGAAAGTCGCGGGCGGCGGCCCGGCCGGGGCAGCGAATGTGAAGAACTGCACCTGCGAATTGTCCAGGTCGCCTTTGAGTGTGGCGGAGACCCGGAACCAGGATGTAGGCCGGTCGGAAACCTGGAACGGACCAGCCACAAATGTGCCGGACGTTTCGAATGTGCCTCCCGTTTGTTTCAGTCCAATCAGCCCACCCGTGGTTTGGATTTTAGATCCGGGAGTCGTCACGGTGGGCCATTCATTGCCCGCGTTCAAGTAGAAATATCCGCTTTCGACAGGCATCCCGTTATCCTTCAATCCCCATCCAGACGATCGTCCACTGGAGCGCGGGAATCAGCGAGGGGATATCCGAGGGCGCCACAGCTACCACTGTTCCTGAGTCGTCGAGTTGGAGCAGTAAGACATCGCAGTTGAATCCAGCGGGCGTGGGATTGTCGACCATCGCGACCGTCACCAGAAAGAACGACTTCATGCCGCCCGGTAAGGACACCGTCACCTGTCGCGGACCCATCACATGCATGAAGTAGGCCGGCGTGGCCCCGAATTGAGCTGCCGAAGTATCGACTTGAGCCCGGATTCCGCCGGGAACTTCAATCCACGTGATCGCCGCCGGAGACACCTGGCCCGCATCTATATAAGGTTGCTGAGGAGGTCGCGCCGGCCGTCGCACATCCAGGCCGAGCGGCGCGTTGAGCTGGCAATTCAGCACGCTGGCCTCGGCGAGGATGACGTTGAGGCCGTCCTGAATGTCCGGCAGTCTCTGCCATAGAATCAGAGGGCCTTCCGATAGTCGCACCGTTCCGCCGGGCAGACATACTCCCGGGCGCGCCTCGACCGTGGCCTGGGCTGAATCGTCCAGGTAAGAGATGGTCAGGAAAAATGTCGCTGCGACCGTCTGGGTTCCGGAGCTGTCGCCCGCCACTGCCGGGACCGTCATGGTTACCGATTCGGTGAGGATCAGTTCGCGCCCCATGCAGTCGATGGCGTAGCCGGGCGAAATCGTGACGGCCGTATCGCCGGTTTCGCCCTCCACGCCATAGCCGATTCCGATGCCCCAGCCGTGCAGGCTTCGGTTGTGTAGCCAGCGCAGCTCGCGATTCGCGTCCTGGACATCGGTGAGGTCCTGGGCGGTGAGCCTCTGTCCGGTGAAAAACTCGATGCGCTTGAGAGCGGGAATGCTGGCGGCGCTCATTCAATAACCTCCCTGTTAAGCCTTCGCAAGCGCCGGTTGAGACAAAAGCACTCCGGCGAACGTAAAAATCCTGAAAAAATTCGGCGTAGGCTCGCAGCCGGTAACCGGCTCGACTCCCAGCCAGGTGATTACGAATTTCAGCTCCAGGCCGATTCCCCCCAATCTTGTCAGGTCCGGGGCGAAATAGATGAATCCCTTCGCGTCCGCGGATTGGATAAACGCGGAGTTGGCGACAAATTGCGCGATCAGTTCGAGCAGCCCGGAGTCCCCGTCGGCATCAAGCCTGGCAAAGTACTGGGGGGTCGTGGCGAATCCAGCATCGCTGGTGTCGACCTTTACACCATCGATGAGATTCCGTCCAGTGGTTTCGGCAGTGCCGGTCGCCATGTGGGGCCGCACCAGACGAGCGGCGTAGCGGCGAACGCTCAAGTCCGGCGGCGACACGAGGCCGCCATCTTGCACTCGCAGATGAGCCAGAGCCACGTCCAATCCGGGTTGGTACGTGTCGGGTGTGCGCCAGTTGAAAAGCGGGTGCTCATCGCGCGGATCGATCGTCGTTCCCCCGCACAGCCGCGCGATATCGGGAAGATTACGGTACGCACTGTCCGGCTGATAGCCGGCTACGAGAAGCAGATCGGTGGCCGTATCGGTCACAGGAACAGGAATAGACAGGTCCTCCGCCAGCAGAATCTCGCGCGCCGAACTGTCGATCGCGTAGCCGGGGCCCACGTGCACGGCATCATAGCCGGCCTGGGCGTCGACGATAAAACCCAACCCGATGCCCCAGGTATCGTGGAGGAACCGCGTGTGCATGCGGCGCAGCCGCTGGGCGGTGCCGAAGTCGTCGGTGAGATCGCGCGAGGTCAGCAATTGACCTTCTCGATAGGTCACGCGATCGAATGGGATTTGCAGCTCGCGCGGCGGACGTTTTTTCATAGGACCTCGATCTTATGCGCGCCCGAGCGGGTGAGCGCCGTCGGGCAAAGCGCGATATCGCCGCACTGCGGACCTCCTGTGTCGGATTGCATGGCCAAAGTATCCACGTGATCCACGCCCGGCACGTCTTGAATCAGCCGCAGGATCTCCGCCCGATACACACTGCGCCCGAAAGGCCACCCGAGATAAGCCGGGCCCCCGGTCAGCGGATTGAGAAACGAGTTGAGCGCATCCACCACCCGAGCGATTGCACTGGCAGCGCTTGCTCCGGTACGGATCGCGATCGCGGAGGTGACCGTCACCTGCACATAAGAAGGTCCCCTCACTTCGAGCGTCGTGGCGGCCATGCGGCGGCGGTTCAAATATTGCCACACGCGATCGAGCGTTCCCGGCGTGGGCATCGGCATATCCACCGGATATTCGGGAACAATCACCACCGTGACCACCCCGGGCGCATCCAGACACGGATGATCGGGATGCAGCGAAGCCCAGCCGTGCGCGCGATCGATGCGTGTTCCCGGAACCGACAGAGCGATGCGCTCCAGATCCAGCAGATTCACTCCGCGCCAGGGAGCCGCCAGCGCTCGCACGCTTGCGCCGTCGATTTGATCGAGCGTCGTACTCTTGTTTTGCTGCGCCAGATCCAGCAATCGCTCGTGCGCGTGGAGCGTTTCGACCGCGCGCCCCAGCGCGTGATCCAGCGTCTCGGCTGCCTCGCCGCCCTGAGCTTTTTCCCGATTTGTGGTGATGCTCTTCAACAGAGCCGCGGTGGCCGCAGATAACAGAACCGCGTTCACCGGCGATTGGCGGGGCCGGTTCACCAGCGTCGCCCCGATATTGCCGCCGTCCGCAAATGTGGTTCGATAGCCGGCAAAAATCAGGCAATTTGCCGGCGGAGCCTGGCCGCGCTCGCCGGTCCCGAACGTGGCTGTTCCTGAAACGGGGTCCAGCACATAATGAAAATCCGTCCGGGTGGATGCGTCGAAATCGTCTCGTGCGATCCATTGTTGCCAGACCGATCCGGTTAACGTGTAGAGACCGGCGCTGGTCGGATCGGCCTGGGGTTGGCTCAGAACAAATTGCTGCGTAGGCAATCCCGAGCCCACGCCCAGAAGTTCGAGACCTAGAGTAATCTCCCCGGCCGAGCCCGCGGTCGGCGCCGTGTAACTCCACACCGGAACCATCGGCCCGGAACCTGTTCCGAAGGCGAGCGATTGAATCACCCCGTTGTTCGCGCCAAACGTGAGTTGGACGGGAGTTCCCGGCGCGGGCGCGGCGCCGCTGGGGACGACACCTGCCTTGATCACGAAACTCTCCGTGACCGGAACCGCCTGCTCGCAGGGCACGGCGTTGACGGCCGCATCGAGCAGAAGCGGAATCGCGTCGAATGTGCCCGCCGTAATCCGAGCGCGGACGTAGAACGCCGAGATGCCTTTCACGACCGTGGCCGTGATGGTCGCAGGAGGCGTCAGAACCACCAGCCCGTCGAGCGTGAACGAGCGCGTATCGTCATTGGCGGCAATCGCCGACCAGCCGGAAGTAGTGAAAACTTCCCACGCGATCGTTACCGATTGGTGCGCAGGCAGGCCTACCGGTGCCGGAGCCGTGGAAGGCCCGCACTGAATGCGCGTCGTCACCGGCTGGCATTCGAAAGCGTGTTCAGCAGCCTCCGCAAGGATCCGGGCGCGTTCGGCGGCATCGTTGCCGGGACCGCTGAACATCAACCCGATGCTCAATGGAAAGCCGGAGGTGAGCGCGTCGAATCCCAAGTAGAATGCCGCGCCCGGCTGCGGCTGGGCCCCGAACGGCTGAATCGGCAAACAGTCCGTGAAGTCTCTCGTACGATTCGCCAGCGTGCCGCTGCCATCGTCCACCAGGACGGCTTCAATCGCGCTCGCCAGCACGGTTGTGTCGACGAGAGTGCGGAAGGGGATTCGATTCTGATCGGGATCGGTCCCCTCGAACTCGGTTCCCGCCGGCAGTGCAAACGACGGCGTGGCCGGCGGCGGTGCAAAGCTCAATAGGGCGCTTGCGGGGATCGGCCCGTCTATCTCGAATCCGAGCAGCTCCAAAAACTTGCGTTTGTGCCGCGAGGGGACTCGATTCAGGCGGTAGTTGGTCATTTCCGCCAGCCACGCGAACAAGTCGATCACGGTGATGCCGGGATCATGCAGGTTGTAATCGGTCCATTGCGGCGCGTAGCGCGGAATCGTGGCGCGGCCATCATCCACCAGATCGGCCCAGCGGCGGTCGTCGAGATTGGGTAAAGGTATCGGCATCAGTTGCCCCTCACCTCGATTCGGATCGGCCCGGCGACCACCATGCGATCGGGAGCCACGGTTACGGAATCGCCGACCGGCGTATCGTTCAGACGCAGTTCCAGGAACTCGGCGTGATCGACGCCGGGAATTGCCTCCAGAATGGCGGCAACATCGGAGATAAACACACCGCGTCCGAACGGCCAGCCATCGCCATCCGGACCACCGGTCAGCGGATGAAGAAACGCGGCGATGGCTGCATTGGCCGTTTGTGCGATCTCCCCGGCCTGGCTCAAGTCCTTGGGTACAAGAATTCCGGCGACGCCCACCGGCAGATACGTAGGACCGCTCACGGAGATGTTCGCGGCATCCACCGTTGCGGGCGCGCGAGCGGCCAGGAAATCGTGCACTTCCTGGCGCAAATCGAAGGATGGCTGCGGCTGCGGATCCTGGCTTTGCGGGACGATGATCACCTTGATGGAACCCGCCGCGGGCCGGCCGTTCGATGCAGTAGCGGGCAGCACGCGCACCGCCGCGATGGCTGGCGAGGCTTCGCGTGCGAGCGATTCGTAATCCTGCGCGGAGACGCTGCGCTCCTGATGACGGAACACGTTCGCACCGCGCGAAAGAATGCCCTGCGGAGTTTCTCCATCGGCTCCGCCCTCGCCGGGGCGCGGATTGGAAACGCTCGAGGCCAGCACCCCGCTCATGATCTGGTTGATTGCGCCGACGGGCACATTCCCCACCTGTCCCCCACCGGCCTGATACATCCGGGCGCGAATGTTTCCGGAGCCGGGTGGAGGAAGCTTGCCGTTGACGCCGTCGCCGAAAATCACTCGGCCCGCGGTGCGCTCGATCACGTAATGCCGGTCGTCGGGGCCGGAGAAATAGAAATGCGGCTTCTCCTGCCACAGCACCCAAACCTCGGTGACCAGATTGGTTCGCGGATCGATGGTGGTGACAACGTCGCCAGGCTGATAGCCGATCGCGGTCAGTTCGTCCAGCAGAATGGGATATTCGACGTTGGCGCGCAATCCGTCCAGTTCGCGAATCTCGATTTGCTCGCCCGGAAGAACGGGGACTTTGTTCAAAAAGAAAGATTGGTTCGCAATGCCCAGTCCACCGCCCAAAACCTCTTGCGTGACCGTTTCCACCTGCCGCGCCCACACCGCGTTCAAATATGCGCCGTTGACCACCGGTTGCGCCGGGGCTCCGTCGGTCTTCAGTCGCGCCCGAACCCAATCGCGCGAAACGCCGAAGCGAGGAAGCGCGGAGATCGCGATACTGCCCCCGGTATACGTGTTGGCCAATGGCGCATTGAGCGTGATCGCCGCGCCGGCAATGCTGTCGACACTACGCAGCTCCGAGTTCGGCGCCTGGCTGACGATCACGCTGTCGCCGGGCTTGAACAGCGCGGCATCGAGAGGAGTCCCCGTGTTGACCGTGAGTCCTCCCGCGGAGGTGATATTTGCCGAAGGACGAGGAGAAGTAAGCGGCGGAATGAAAGAGACCATCCCCGGCCGGTTAAGTCTCCCCGTCTCGTCCTGAACGCTGATTTCTTCCCACGCTTCCCCGTTCCAGGCTTCCCACACCAGAGGAGGTCCTTCGCTCGGCGACTCCACAATGTCCAAATAGATGCTCACGAAATCGTTGGGCAGAGGCTGATCGAAGCCGAAATACAAGGCGGGCGTTGCGTCGGAAACGGGCGCGAAAACCGGAAACTGATGGCCGGGCCAGCGCACGTCGCGGCTGTGCACGGTCCATTGAAAATCGCTGAACGTGACGCAGTGCTCGGGGAACATCCAGGGAGACTTGTAGGTATAAGTGACCAGCAGATTCTCGAGCGCCGGTGCGACGACGGTGAGAATCTTCAGAACATTTGTGCCGCTGGGCGTCGTGTTGGTGTAGGTGATCGTATTGATGTTGACGAAGTTGTCGCTCTGAATCCGCAGCCGCATCCACCAGTTGCTCTGGTTGTTGACCGTTGAGGTGGCGATATCCGCGGGCACTTGAAATGAAAGCGCCGATCCGGTAATGAAGTTGTTCAGAACGCTGGAACTCAGGCCAGGAACACCAGTCCACGCCGAGCCATTCCAGTATTCGAGAACCAGAATAGGCGTGACATTGTCAGTTGAAGGAAGGTTGTTTTGTATCGCTGTCGTGATTTTCTTCGCCGACAGCGTCACCGATGCGTTCGGTTTCCCCAAAGCGGCGGCCGCGCTGAAGTAGAACGTAGAACCCGTGCGAGGCTGTTGGTCGAAGGGATAAAACACTTTGGTGACATCCAGCTTGGTCGCGTCCGCGAAAGCGGCATCCGGAGGGAACGCCACCAGATCGCCCGCCTCGATCACCGATCGCACGCGCACCCGCTCTACTTGCGGCAGGATCCTGCCGGCCTCCGGGGCGAGCTGGCTCGTAACGCGTCCGCGGATCCAGTGAGCCTTTACCCCGAACACGGCGGTTGCCTGCGAATCGCCGCATCCGGCGCGCAGCGACAGAATACCGCTGCGGGTGAATCCCAGCGTGCCGTCCGATTTAGTATTGCTCGCGTCGATATCTTGGAACGGACGCCACACCTGGCCGTCCCAAAATTCCCATTCCGTCGCGATGGGCTTGTTGCCCGGTGGAGTCAGCTCGAATTCAATGTCGATCCGCGATGTTCCCGAGAAAGTCAGCACGGTTTCATGGGCGATGTAGAACTCGTGATGAACCGGCGTTAACGGATCGAACAGCGTAAACGGGCGCTTGCCGGCTGCATTGGAAGAATGCTCGGCATATTTGTCCTGATCGGGCCACAGGGTCACGACATCGGTCAGTTTGGCGGCCGCCATCGCGCCGTCTTGCTCAGTCTCGAAAATCAGCGGAGTGGACTGCGTTGGGACCTTGGCCGATAACCGCGTGCGCGCTGGAATGATCGCGTCGGCGGCGCTGGGTACGGGCGTGAATACAACCGGAGCTCGCGAAGGTTGCGGCGGAATCAGCGCCACGCCGAAGGTATCGAGAAAGGCCAGCAGATTCTTGTCCGGCGCGCGATTCAAACGGTCGATCGCAGACTGCATGTAGCGCGCAAAGATCTGGAACAGCGCGTACGACGGCTCGCCCTTGGCGGACGCGAGTTCCGGCGTCCAGGCGGGTTCGATCGCCAGCACCTCTTCGAGAATATCCGCCGAGGTGCGCGAATCGAGCACCGTCGTGGTGTTCAGTTTCATTGCCCGGCGCCCTCTTGCAGGAAGAACGGATAAACCAGGTTCGCGACGGTGTTGGTGGCCCGCACGCTATACGTGATGCTGATGTACAGTGCGTTCTTGGCCGCCGGATCCAGCGTGACCGTCACTGCCTGAACATTGACGCGCGGCTCCCAATCGATGAGCGCCTCCTGCACCCGCGTCTGAACTCGCTGAATGGTCGACGGATTTGCCGGCTCGAAGACAAAGTCGCGGAGACCCGCGCCGAATTCCGGACGCATGACACGCTCGCCGGGATTTGTCCCCAGGATGATTTGGATCGACTGCCGGATATCCTCCTCGTAGGCCACCAGCGCGATCGCGCCGCGCGAATCAGCGGCCGGCGGAAAGGCCAGGCCCACGCCCAGGAAAGCTTTTTTCGGGTCGGCTTTTGCCGGATTGACGGAAATGCTCGTGGCCATGTTGGGATCAGCCTCCGATGTTCACCGTTGGCGCGCCCATGATGATCGGCGCGCCGCAGCCGCTCATATCACCCATGCGGGCCGCCGGGCGCCCGCCGATCATGACCGTCGCGCTTCCATTGGCGATCGGCGACGGCGGATGCGGACCCGCGGGCGGCGGAAACATGCATGCGTGCATGTCGCCCACGGAGGCGGCCGGCAATCCGCCGATCAACACGTTGGGCACTCCTGGCCCCGAGATCATTCCGGGGTGTGCCGTGGGATCGGTTACGCGAGCTGCTGGAGGCATTGTTCGATTCCTTTCAGTTGATGTTCACCAGGCCACCGCTGATGTTGACCACCGAACCGGTCAGGTTCAAAACACCGGCCGCCGTGAGCGTCAGATTCCCTCCGGCCGTTACGGTGATGCCGTCCGGCGTCATGTTGATCACATCGCTTCCCGCGGTGACCTGCACCATCGGAGGGCCGGTCGGCGGACCGAGATTGATCACGTTCGCGCCGGAAAGAATCTGAATCCCGGCGGGCGAAATCAAAATTGTCTGGCCGGTTGTCTCCACCTGGATCATGATGCTGGGAGGAACCTCCGTGATCATGATCTGGTTCTGCGCCAGCGTCTTAATCAGCCGGATTTGCGGAACGGGCGAAGGCAATGGCGGCGGATTCATCGCGCTCCACAGGCTGCCCAGAATATACGGCGCATTGACGTCGCCCTGCTCGAACGCCACCAGCACGTCCTCACCGGGATTGGGAATCATGTAGACGCCGTGAAGCGGCCCCGCCATCGGCGTCGCTACGCGCGCCCAGGGAGCCAGGTCCAGGCTGTCGATAAACGGGAGCTGCACCTGGACTCGTCCCAGCATCAGAGGATCCAGAACGTTGATCACGCGGCCGGTGCACACTCCGTAGACTTTCTTTTTGATGTCTTCAATCGAGGACTCCATCGATTCCATTACGCTTTCGATCACGGTATAAGCTCCTTGCGAACTTCAAAATTCGTTCGATAACCACTTGCATCGATACTGTGCGTGGCGCTCACCACGCGATAGTTCCCGCTGAAATCCGGACCGATTCCAGCGACCTCAATCATGGCTCCCGCTCGGATTCGGGGATCGCCAACCGCCGAGCCCGACCCGGTCAGCCGGTTGTTGAGCTTCTCTCGCAATTCATGCGCGATCACCAGCGCGCTATTGGTGATGTCGGCGGGACTGGCGATCGGCTGATCGATGATCTCCAGCACTGAACCGAGCATGGATTGCAGGCTCGCCGCAGCCGCGCCGGGAACTACCGAGATCACGATGCTTTCACGATCGAAGTCGTAGCCTACGGCCACAAGAAAATCCAGGGGGATTTCCCGCAGCACGAATTTCATCCCGACGGCCGCCACTTGTCCGACCGTGCTCACCTTGGGAGTGAACTCGAGCATGTTCTGGCCCCACGTCAAAGTCAGCCGCGGCGTGTAATCCTTAAGGAACCGCGAAAGATAAAGCGTGTTTCCGTCAACCCAGAAGTCGGCGTCATAGGTGGCGGCCACTTCTTGCAGGAGCTCGAAGTCGCTTTGGCCCCTCTGCTTGCGTCCCGTGCCGCCGAAAATGAAATTCACCGCCGCAATGGCCGACGACCCGGCGATGATCGCCGGGTCAATCGCGGGTAGCAGCAGGTTCTCGGCGCCCAGGATTGCAGCAATGATCGCGTCGGGCAGGAATCCGAAGCCGCGTCCGTATTTCCCGCGCTGCATGCGATTCAAATAGTCGTGCGCGACCACGGTCATGCCCGGCATTCCGCCGTTCGGAAAAGACACATTGACGCCCGTAATCTCTCCCGTGAAGACGTCTTCAAGCGGATCCGGCGCGTAGCCCAGCGCCAGCGTGAGCTTGTTATCGATATCGAACGTTCCCGCCGGGAGAGCCTGCAAAGAACCCACAGGGCCGAGCGAAATCGCGCTGGGAAACGGCTGGAAGCCCAGCCCGCGAATGTGATTCTTCAGCAGGCGCAGGTTCGGATTCGCCACCGACATCTCCACCCGGCTGGCCGAGCCGCGGCCCTCCTCGTAGCGCACGCTGGTGATCGCCGTGCTCACCTGCGCGGGCAAATTGGCGCCGTTGATCTGAATCTTGTAGTCCGGCGCGTATTGAGGATACGCCGGCATTACTGCAACACCTCCCCGCTTTCGGGATCGATAAACGGCAATGGCGGAATGGCCAGCGAAAGCCCCGTTGGCAGATCGCGCGGATCGGCGATTTCGTTGGCGATCGCGATGGGCCGCCACATATTGGGATCGTCATAAAGCTGCGCCGCGATCCCGCTCAGCGTTTCGCCCTGTAACGTGACGTGCACCTTTGTGTAGTTGGCGGTTTGACGGTTGACCTCTTTCGATTCCCGCGTGGGATCGATGTACTCGTTGAAGGTACAAGTGATGCGCGCCCGCGCCGGCCGGCCATCCGGGAAAAATAGAATGAACTTCTGTCCGGCACGCGCCAGAACGCAGCGGAAAAAAAGCGAGGCCCAGGAAATCTGAATCACCGGGGGCGCGTGCAAATCGCCGTTGATGTTGAGCAGATCGGTGATGTTCTTAATCTGATCGCGGACGTCGGTGTTTTTTTCGTAGGTGTCGAAGAACAACTCCATTTCGAGCGTCCGCATGTTGCCGTGCACGAACTGTAGAATGGGGCCGCTCAACCCCGGCACGTTTTGCGCGGCGAAATTGTTGTCTTTGTTGATCGTGTATTCTTCCGGATTGAACATCACGTCGAACTGCGCGCCGGTAGCCTCTACCAGAATTTTTGCTTTGGCCAATGACGGCATGGATTATCTCCTCCCCATGCGCTCGCGCCAGGCGCTGACGCGATGATCGAGCTGACGCAGCACGCTCTCGGCGATCTGATCGACATTCAGCACCGGTACTGACGGCCGGTGTCGCGCCGATTCGGGCTCGGGCTTCCACCAGTCGTCGGAAAGAGCTTTAGGGACTTGCCGCGCCGCAGGGCGAGCCTCCAGCTCGATTTGTTTGCCGCGCAGCGCCAGCCGGGGAGTAGCGAGTGCGCGTTCTTCGATGCGCCGGGTGCGCTCCACGATTTCCCGCAATGTAGTTTTGGCCGCTCGCAGTGTAGTGTGAATCGCCTCGTACGCCGGTGCTGAGGGCTCGGCTCGACTCGTGAATCCGGGCGCAACGCCTGCGCCCCGCAAAATCCGCTGCAGCGGAGAGTCATGGTGCCAGGAGAATCGGATCAGCGGCCGCACGTCGATCCGGTCTCCCTCTCTAGAGTGGCGATGCAGAACGTGAGTATGAGAATCGATCCACGCCCACATCCGCCCGCGTCGCGCCAGAGCAAGATGCAGTGGGTTGCGGCGGCGCGTGACCCCTGTATCGCGGCTGCGCCCGCCGGCGCGCCGCGCGTCCGCCAGCGATCGCGCCCACTCGCGCCAGCGCCAGGGGTCAACTGTGTTCGTCGCTTGCATTGATCCTTTCATTGATGGTCGAAATCTCCTGCACCCAACGGCGCCGTTCGGCATGCTCCAGATTCAGCACGTCTCCGGGCGGCCAATGAAAATGAAATGCGACAAAGGCTACCTCCTCGTACAGCGATTTGAGGGGGTAGCCTACAATCCCCCCGGCGCGTTCATCTCCACTGAGAATTCGTGCGCGCACTTGGGACACTGCGCCTCTGTTCTCGCGTGCCCGTTGCGATTGATGCGGTTGTAGAACTCCTGCAAGTAGCTCAGATCGGCCGAATAAAGACCCTCGATGATTTTCGGATTAATCTGC
>Ga0335077_10001095_pt1 | contig 31740 bp, 27 predicted proteins | sample Lox_Sample_31_FD_207151 | JGI IMG/M metagenome (GOLD analysis project Ga0335077, IMG submission 207151) | Soil microbial communities from Loxahatchee National Wildlife Refuge, Florida, United States - Lox_Sample_3.1 | ecosystem: Environmental > Terrestrial > Soil > Wetlands | place: USA... | reverse complement strand
GGTGTCGTAGCGTTGGGAATCTTCCCTTATCATAAATTATTACGTCATCGCCCTCCTGCTGACCATCCTTGGTCACGATGTGACCACGGCAAACGCCAAACTGTTGTGGTAGTGTGTCAGTTAATATCTCGCAAATCCCCACTTCAAATTCGTCACCGAGGTCGAAATTATAAAAGGCGGCTATTGAACCGAGCATTGCTTCGAATCGGTTAGACAGAGTGGGTATGTAACCATCATATGAGAACTTGTTCATGTCAAAAGTCTCTTGCCTTGTCTTCGGGGATTGGCATAATTCTCCTAGGAATCCACTGTAACTCTAGGGTGCGATCCTTTCCTGTTGACATTCCCGGTATGTGTCTAAGTGCAATTCCTAGCATTCAAAGTCTACCGTCGAGATGTTGTCAATTACTTTCGAAAATTGCGGACACAGAATCGCAGTTTCGTGTCCGGGTAACGAGCTACCGGATTGTTAGGCTTAGGTTCTATGAGACCTCACAAGCCAAGTCGTCAAAAAGAAAGTGAGCGTAAATCCTCCGACAAGGACGAAATCGTGCGGGCCTTCGCTGCACTAAACCGCGGTCGCCGAGGATCGCCGCCGGCGGCCTGCTCATGCTCGGTGGGGCCCTGCGGTAACAAAACTCCGGGGCCCACTTTGGTATGTGGACGCTTCGGTCAGACTGGCCACTGGAAGCAGAGGTTGTAACCGTCAGGATCATGGAGGTAGAGCTGCTTCATGCCGTAGGGCGCGATGCGCGGCTCCTTGGCTTCGATTCCCTTTTCGCGGATGTGACGGTAGGCGGCGTCGACATCAGGGCAGCCGAAGTAAATGCAGGTGTCATCGTGGGCGGCGACGCGCGCAGGTTCCCGCACTGCCGGGCGCTCGTCATCGGATTCATACGCGGTGTTGAGCATCAGCTCCACGCTGTTCAGCCGCAGCAGCGCCCAATGAAATCGGCCCGGTGCATATTCGGGAGCGTGGCCCACCAGTTCGAAGCCCAGCAGGTCGCGATAAAAATGGAACGACGTGGGCATGTCGTAGACCTGCAGGAGCGGAGCGAGTCCGCGAACCTCGATTGGCATGGAACCTCCTGGCTGCGGCGGCAAAGATACCACGTCGTCATTGCGAACGAAGTCTGGGCAGTGAGGAATCTCTCTTGTTTCTTCAATCGAAGAGAGATGCCTCGCTTCGCACGGAATGACAACACTCTTTGGGTTTAACCGGGATAGGTGCCCGGCGCAATGGGCAGAGTCGAGGCCCCCGCATCGAGATGCAGGATGCTTCCCGTGACCTGCGCGCTTTCATCGCTGAGCAAATAGACGACCGCAAAAGCGGTATCCAGCGTGGTCTGGTGCCGGCCCAATGCGAGCTTCTCGCCGTCCTTCTGCAGATCTTCTTCGGTGCGGCCCTGCGCTTTGTGCACTGCGATTTCGCCTTCGGTCAACACCCACCCAGGAATCACGTAATTGATGCGGATGCGGTGTTGCGCTTCGGCGCCGGCGAGCGTGCGGGTAAGCGAAAGGAGTCCACCCTTGGCCGCGCCGTAGGCAACAAGGCTCGGCAAGCTCTGTATCCCGCAAATCGAGCCAATGTTGACGATGCTTCCGCCGCTGGCGCGCATCACCGGCACAGCGTATTTGCAGCAATAGAACGCGCCGCGCAGATTCACCTGCAGCACTTCGTCCCAAAGTTCCGTGGTGGTGGATTCGAGAGTAGCGCGGGGAAACCAGCCGGCGTTGTTGAGGAGCCCATCGACCCGCCCAAACTGTTTGCGGGCGGCTTGGACCAGCGCCGCGCAATCACCTTCTTTTTTTACGTCGGTGTAAACGAAATGCGCTTGGCCGCCGGAACCGCGAATCTTCTCGGCGGCCTGTTCGCCTTTTTGCTGCTGAATATCGCCCAGGACAACCGCGGCGCCCTGCGACGCGATCAAACTGGCGCAGCCAAAGCCGATGCCTTGTGCCGCGCCAGTGATGACGACAACCTTGCCGGAGAGACGATCGCTCATCGCCGGGAATGTTACTTGTTATTGGCCCCACCGCCACTAGAAGTTGTGTTGCCCTTGGCCGCGTCGGCGCGAACCTTGGACCAATTGTAGACCGGATACGCTGGCCGTTTGATCGGCGGCACCGGATGTTCCTTCAAGTCTTGCAGCGCCACGGCGACGCCCTTTTCGAGTTGCGGATCTTCACCCTTGCGCCAGAGCGCGGGATCGAACTCCACTTCGATGTCGGGCTTTACGCCCTTGTTCTCGATATCGAACTCGCCGGTATCGGGATTGTAACCGCCCCAGCGTGGAGCGGTGACGCCGCCGCCATCCATCAGGTTCGGATAGCCGCCGATGCCGATCAGTCCGCCCCAGGTGCGCGTGCCGATCAGCGGGCCGATGTTGAGTTTCTTGAACATCCAGGGCAGTGCGTCACCGCCCGAGCCGGCGTGTTCGTTGATGAGCATGATTTTCGGGCCGTAGATGACTTGCGGGATGACGTTGTCTTTGCCTTCGCGGGTCATCGCGGCCATCAGCCGCGGACGATTCAGCCAGTCCACGATGTAGTCGGCGATCCAGCCGCCGCCATTGAAGCGCTCGTCGATGATCGCGCCCTGCTTGGAGTTTTGCGGGAAGTAGTAGCGGGTGAAGTAGGTGAAGCCGTTCACGGCGGTATCCGGCACGTAGACGTACGCGAGTTTGCCACCGCTCAGCTTGTCTACCTTTTCGCGGTTGGAGGCGATCCATTCGCGTTGGCGCAACGAGCGCTCGCTGCCGATCGGCACGACAGTCACGGTGCGGGCATCTTTGCCGCCGGGATCGGGACCGACCTTCAGTTGCACGGCCTTTCCGGCGCGCTCCTGGAAGAAGCTGTAGACCTCGTCGCTGCCGCGAACTTCACGGCCATCGACGGCAAGCAGGTATTCGCCTTCCTTCACGTTCACGCCGGGTTCCGTGAGCGGCGCGCGCAAGCCGGGATTCCAGTTTTCGCCGAAATAGACCTTGGAAAAGCGATAGCGGTCGTGGTCGATGCTGTAGTCTGCGCCCAACAGGCCCACGGCGATGCGCTTCACTTCCGGTTTGTCGCCGCCGTAGATGTAGATGTGTTGCGCGGTGATTTCGCCGAGCATGTCGCCAAAGATGTAGTTGAGATCGGTGCGGCTCATGACCTGGTCGACGTAGGGTTGATATTGCGCGGTGAGGGCCTTCAGGTCCACGCCGTGCATGTTGGGATCGTAGAACCAGTCGCGCTCGATACGCACCATTTCGTGGAACATCTGCTCCCACTCCGCGCGTGGATCCACATACACCTTCATGTTCTCGAGATGCAACGTGCCGTCGGGCTTGCCGGGCTCACCGGGTTTGCCGAGCGCGTCAACAGGCTTGATGATCCACTGCCCGTGAGCCGGCTCACCGTCGCTGGGGCCGACCATGGGATTCGGGGGCGGCAGTTGTTCGTACAGCGCTTTTTCGGCGTTCGCCGAGATGCGGAAGCCGCCAACGTTATCGAGCACTTTTTCGATCTTTCGGGTGCAGACGTCGAACTTGTGCAACTGGTGCCCGAAGCTCGAAAAGTCCATCACTGCGGGCGATTCGAGCAGATACAGCGCGTGCGACTTGCCGGCGACGAGGTAGTCGTAGTTGCGCGCGGGAACCGGCAGAGCGAGAATGCGCTGGCTGATGTTCTCGAAGTCGATTTTGACTTCGGGCGTTTTCTCTTCCTTGGCGGTCTTGTCGTCTTTCTTCTCGTCCTTCTTTTCATCTTTCTTGTCAGCGGCCTTATCGCCTTCTTTGGCTGGCTTTTCCCCGGCTGCGGCTTCGTCGGGCTTGCCTTCGCCTTCGGGCTTGCAATCGTCGGTTTCCGCGGGCTTGGCTTCCTTAGCGGCGGCCTTGTCGGCTTTTACTTTTTCTTCATCGCTCTGAGGCGCGAGGGGCGACTTCAGATCCTTGCTCAGAACGATGACGTAGGCGGTGCCGGTGGTGGGCACTTTGTAGGAGCCCATGCTGCTGGCGATGGCCGGGCCGTCGTCGGTGCTGGCGATGAAGTAGAGGTACTTGCCGTTACGGTCGAAAGCGGGAGAAGAAGCGTCGCTCAAACCGTCGGTCACTTGATGCGTGGCCTTGCCCGTCGTGTCGTAAATAAAGACGGCGCGGAGCGAGCTGTCGAGTTGGCGCGAGTAAGCGAGCCAGCGGCTGTCGCTGGACCAAACGGGTGGCGGGATCGGGCCGCTGTCGTAGGGATTGCTATCGACGAGAACGGGCTTGCCGCCATCAACGTCGAGATACCAGAGGTTGAGCCGCTTGTCGCAGTAAGCGATTTTCTTGCTGTCGGGCGACCACGTCGGGGCGTAATAAAAAGTGGGCGGCATGCCCAGATCGATCTTCTTCACTTCACCCATGCCGTCTTGCGCCTCGAGATACAACTGGTACTCCCCGGACGCGTCAGAGAAATAGGCGATCCTCTTTCCGTCGGGTGACCACGAAGGATCGCGCTCCGCCGCACCCACGGTATTGGTCAGGTTGCGGACGTCGCCATGTTCCACCGGCACGGTGAGAATTTCGCCATGAGTTTCAAAGACGGCGCGCGCCCCACTGGGGGAGATATTCGCGTTCTCGATCTTGTCGCCGACGCTCACGAAGTGCGGGCGCGTTGCCGGGAAATCGCCAACAGCGTGAATATTGACGGCGTTTTCCTTACCCGATGCTGGGTCGAAGACGTGAATGGAGCCGAATTGTTCGTAGACGATGGCGTCGGGTCCGGCGGAGGCGGACTTGATGTCTGTGCCGTTGCCGGGCGCGGCGGCGCTGACCTTCTTCGAGTCGATGTCGTAGACGTACAGGCTCACCGGTCCATCGCGGTCAGACAGGAAATACACTTTGTTGCCGATCCACATGGGCGAAGAGTCGTTGGAATTGGTGCGCGGCACTTTGACGATGCTGGAATCAGACAACTTGGCGATCCAGATGGGCGAAGCGGTGCCGCCGCGGTAGTGCTTCAAGCCGCGCTGAAACTGCGACGACTCACTGAAGTTTGTCCATGGAACGTAGGCGAGGTGCGAGCTGTCGGGCGAGTAAGAACCGTCGTAGGCCATCGGGAGCGCAAGCACTTCGGGGAAGCCACCGGTGACGCTTACAGTGTAAAGCTGCTGATAGCCGGCATAGCTGAGGCGCGACGAACGGAACAGGATGCGCTTGCCGTCGCGCGTCCAGCCAACCACCTGGTCCGAGCCTGGGTGCGTGGTGAGGCGCTTGGGCACGCCTCCCGCCGCGGGAATCACGTAGACGTCTTCATTGCCATCATATTCGCCGGTAAAGGCAATCATCGAGCCGTCAGGTGAAAAGACGGGATCGATCTCGATGCCGATGTCGCTGGTGAGCCGGCGCGCCTCGCCGCCGTTGCGATCGACGATCCAAAGGTCGCCGCCATAGCTGAAAGCGATCTGCGTCTTGCTGATCGTTGGCTTGCGGAACAACGCGAACTGGTTGCTCGATTGCGCGGCCAGTTTCGGCGCCGCCAGGAAGCAGAACAACGCCGCAAGCGCTAGCGCCAGCGACAAGGCGAAAATGGACGTGCGAACTCTATTTGGCATGGACAACCTCCACGAAGTGCAGCGATGCGGAATGGACGAGTCGGAACACACGCGGGTCAGACCGGTCTCAGTATTCAATTACGAAAAACCCCCGGAGCAAGTTCCGTGAACAGGTGGCCGGGAGGGCAGCATGGAAAACGACAGGCGCCGCGCGGCCAAATCCGCTCCGACGAGGCCGAGTCTATCACAGCGGTCGGGGGCCGGCGTTCATTTCGACGCAGGCAAGACCACGATCAAGGCGAAACCGTCGTAGCCCTTGCTGCCGACGGTCTGGATCTCCGTGGCGCTAACGCGCGGCTCAGCAGCCAGCCGTTCGTTGAAGCGGCGCACCCCTTGAATGTCGGGGTCCGGATTCACCGCGTCGATCACCGCGCCATCGCGGATCACGTTGTCGGAGACGATGACGCTGCCAGGCCGCGACAGCTTAAGGGCCCAATCGAAATATTCCGCCATGGCGGATTTATTGGCGTCGATGAAGATCATATCGAATGGGCCACGGTCTTCCGCGGCGATTTTGGGAAGCGTCTCCAGCGCCGGGCCGACACGCACTTCGATGACGTCGCTGAGTTCCGCGCGCGCGAAGTTGGCGCGGGCCACTTCAGCGTGCTTGGCACTGAACTCCAACGACAACAGCCGGCCCCCGGCGGGAAGCGCGCGAGCTATCCAGATGGTGCTGTAGCCGCCGAGCGTGCCGATTTCGAGAATGTTGCGCGCGTTCACCATGCGGGCAAGCACGTGGAGCAATTTGCCCTGCGTCGGCGAAACCTGAATTTCCGGCAATCCATTTTGCGAAGAAGAGGCCAGTGCATCCTGGAGCGCCTGGTCATGAGGGGCAAGCAAGCTGGAGACGTAATTGTCGACAGCGGTCCAAAGTACTTGAGTCATTTTAACTCCTTCTGGCGGCGCATGACTTAGAAGCGCCAGCCATAACCGAAAGTGAATTGAATGCTGTGCTGCAATTTGCCGCCCGGCGAAGTGACGGGCAGACCGTTGACGAAGTAGGTGCGGTCGCCGAAATACAGGTGCGTGTCGCCTACCTCGATGCGCAGCGTGTTGGATTCGCGAGGATAGAGTTCCAGAATTCCGCCCAGGTCGAGAACAAAGTTGCTGGAGCGCGTGTAGGTGTAAGTGGCGCCGGCGCCCTCATCGGTCGCGGTCGCGAGAGCCTGGGAGTAAGTGTTAAATCCCGGCCGAACCTTTCCAAAAAAGCCGAAATGATTCCGGCGGATGCCGCCCTTCAATCCGAGCGTGCCCTGCAGGATAGTGCCGCCCTCTTGGGGGCCGGATAGCGGCGTTGTAGTGGGAAAATAGAGCAGGTCGCCATCGAGATAGAGCGCGCCGTAGAAGCGATAGGAAACGTAGCCACCAAGCCCGGGCTCCGTGCGCGGATTGCTGTAACTACCCTGGCGCGCAATCATCAATGTGCTGAAGAGCGGGCCAAATTCCCAGGTGCCGGGAATTTTAGTTTCGTGTTCATTGTCGACCAGCGTTCCCAGGCGGTAGCCGACGCCGAAACTCATGCGCGTGGTGTCGTTGATTTTGCCGAGAGGCGCGGGGACAGGATCGGAGGGATTGAACGTGGAAGGAGCGCGGTACGGGTTGCCTTCGATGTCGAATCGGAGAATCCAACGCGGCGACGGGTAATATTCGATGCCACCGCCGAGATTGAGAACGAAATAGGTCGCCGGATGAGTCACCAGCGGATTGCTGGGATCGCTGGTGGTAAACAGCGCGTCGGTGAAGTGCAGAAGGCCCGGCCGAACCAGTCCGAAGACGGAAATCTGGCGAGTCTGGATCACTTTGGCGCGAATGCCAAAGACAGCTTGCAGAGTCTGGCCGCCCTGGACGAGCGGAAGAGGGACGCCATGCTCCGGGAAGAAGTCGATTTGCGATTCAAAAGCGACGCGGCGTGTGAAATTCCAGTCGAAGCGGCCGCCAAAACCCGAGAAGTTTTCCCCCTGATAGTTGAAATTGTCTTCGCGGATGGTGGAATACTGCGCGCCCAGCTCGGAGCGCGAATATCGGTCTTGAGCGCGCGAGGGCAGTGGCGCGGTAAACGTTACGAATAGAGACGCGAAGAGAAGCGACAGCGTGCGTAGACGCAACATGATCGCTGATTATGCTGCCCGATTTGCGCGAGAAAGGGAACTGCGGATGCCATCACCCCGAATGCGTGTGGCGGTATTCGTCGTAAACCGCCAGGAAGCGGTCGATATCCTTCTTCCGCAAATAATACGGCGTGGAAAGGCGGATTTTCGACGGCAGGCCGCCGCGGATGCGGACTTTCTTCTCTCTCCACATCCACATTTCCGGCTCGGGCATCTTGTACGGAGCGATGGTGACGGTGGCGATGCCGCAGCGCAGCGCCGCGTCGGGGGAAGTCCAGGACTGGGCCTCGCGCGCCAGCATTTCTTTCAGGATGTAGTCCGCCATTTTGCGGTGACGCTTCTCGATACGGTCCATGCCGATGGAATTGGCGAGTTCTACGGAAGCTTTCAGGCCGCACAGTTGCGGGACATTCGAACTGCCGATGCGCTGGAAGCGTTCGGCGCGGATTTTCGTGTCGTCCCAACCTTCGGTGGCGATGGTGTTCCACACGCGGTCCACCACTTCGTCGCGCACATACAGGAAGCCGGAACCTTTCGGCGATTGCAGCCACTTGTGAGGGCTGGCGGAGTACATGTCGCAGCCGAGTTCGTGAATGTTGAGCTTCATCATGCCGGGAACGTGGGCGCCGTCGACGGCGGAGAGAATTCCCTTGGAGCGAGCCAGGGCCGCGAGTTCCTTGACCGGTAGAACGGTGCCGGTGACCGTGGTGATGTGGCTGAAGAAAAAGGCGCGGGTGCGCGGCGTAATGGCGTCGTTGAAAAGAGTGAGAACGGTTGCGGCGTCGGGCACGGGCCGCGGCAGCGTGACTTTCTTGACTACCACGCCGTAGCGCTTGGCGCGGAGATTCCAGGGATGCTCGCCGCCGGGGTGTTCCTGATCGGTGATGACGACTTCGTCGCCGGCTTTCAGATCGATGCCATTGGCGATGTAACTGTTGGCTTCGGTGGCGTTGCGCAGCAGGGCCAGTTCTTCGCGCTTGCAGCCGATGAATTCCGCGAGCGGATCGCGATACTGGTTCCAAGAAGCGTAGCCCCAGATCGGGTAATCCTCCGGATCGGTTTCGGCGAGCCGCTCGGAATCGCGGTAGCCCTCGAAGACCGCACGCAGCACGGGGGCGGGCGAGGAGCCGACGGTGCCATTGTTCAAGTAGACTTCGTCTTCGGGAATCAGAAACAGTTTGCGGATTGCGGTCCAGTACGCCTCTTCGTCAGTCTCGTAGAGCGAGGGGTCGGGTAGCGTGGTCGGAAATTGTGCGAGGAAATCGTCGCTGACGCTGGAAATTGCGGGAAACGGCATAGCGCCAAGCGCGGCGACACTCGGAACCGTGGAAAGAAAAGAGCGGCGATCCAGCATGAGACCTCCTCGCAAACCTGCGCGGATTCTAACCCGAATTGAGCCGCCAGAGCACGGCAACACCCGAAAAACTTGCCGGCGGCGCGAAAAGCAAATATCTTGGCAAGCGCAAAAGCGGCAAAGCGCGGCGGTATACTGGGCTTCACCGGGGGATAAGCATTGCAAGAGCAGACAGGTAAATTCCGCTTCGTTGCTTTGCTCGCAAGCGTTGTGCTGCTTGCGTGGCCTGCGTTGGCGCAGAATCCCATGGGAGCGTTGCGCGGAACGGTACTGGACGCAAGCGGCGGGCGGATCGTGTCGGCGCAAGTTGCGGTGACGGACGCCGCGAAATCGCTTCGCCGTGAAATTCGCTGCGACGAGCGCGGCGAATTCCGCATCGAAGACCTGTTGCCGGGAAGTTACAACCTGAGCGTGAACGCGAAAGGATTTGCCGAGGTGCGCGCGGTCGTGACGGTAGCGGTCAGCTCGGTTCAGACTGTAACTGTGCTGATGCACCCGCAGAGCGTTTCGGAAAAAGTCCTGGTGAAGGGCACAGCGGAATCGATCACCACGGAGCCGCTGGATACCGCGAGTGCCGTCCATCAGGCAGTGGTTTACCGGCAGGATCTGCAGAATATTCCACTGGCGGCGCGGAGTTTTGCCAACATTGCGTATTTTGCGCCGGGAACGGAACCGGTGGAGCCAAGTGACCCGACAAAAGCGCGCATCACCGCGGTTTCGACGGGCGGAAGCTCGGGACTAAACAACGAAATTTCCGTGGACGGCGGGGATAATTCCGATGACTACATCGGCGGTTTCCTTCAGAATTTCTCGCCCGACGCGATTCAGGAGTTCGCGTTTCGCACGGCGCTGGCCGATGCGGATACGGGGCGAACCACCGCCGGTTCCGTGGTCATCACCACGCGCAGCGGAACGAACGAATGGCATGGGGAAGGTTCGGTGTATGTACGTGCCGCCGCGCTGAACGCGCGATTCCCGATCGATAATCCTGCGCCGGATCCGAAACAGCCGTTCTCGCGCCAGAACTATGTCGGCACGCTGGGCGGGCCGATGCTGCGCGACAAGTTCTGGATGTTCACTTCGTTCGAATACGTGCACGAAAACGCGAGTATCGCCTATAGCCCCGCCAGCGCAGAGCAATTCCAGGCGCTTTCGCAGCTGGCCGGCATGGGGCTGATCCCCGGTGTCAGCCCGTTTGACGCGCCGAACAACGTGGCGGTGCCTTTTCGCGATTATCTCGGCACCTTTCGGCTGGACTGGGCGCAGTCGGAGCGCTCGCGGTGGTTTTTCCGCGGCGCCGAGGATTCCTACACGACGCGCAACGCCCTGGTGCAGCAAGGCGCGCTGCCGGACACGGGAGCGACTTCACACAACAACTATTTCAATTTTGTGCTGGGGCAGAACTTCACGTTTTCGCCAAGCTGGGTGGGTGCGCTGGTGCTCGATGCCAGCCTGCTGCACCTGACGCAAACGCGAAACCAAACGCTCGGATTCGCGCTGGCTTTTCCGTTCACCACCACCGCAAGCACGATCACCGGATTCGAAACGTATGGAGACAACCAGTTCCTCACCGCGATTACAGCGTTTCCGGTGCTGCGCAATCAGGAGAAATACCAGCTTCGCTACGACGCGAGCCACGCCAGCGGAAGACACACCACGCGCTTCGGCGTGAACTTCATTCATGAACCGGTGTTGAGCGGTGCGCTAACCGCGAACGCGGAAACGCTGTACACGTTTCCCGAGAATCCCAGCTACTATCTGCAAAATACCGAACAATTCCAGAGCGACTATGCCGACGGAGCCGCGTTCGCGCCCGGCTACGACGGCAGCTTTTCGCAGAATGTGCAGCGGCTCGGGCTGTATGCGGAAGATTCGTGGCGCGTGACGCAGAGCCTGACCGTGAACTACGGCTTGCGGTACGACACGACGTTCGGGCTGTTCGTCGCGTCGGGGCACGATCAGACTCTGAATCCGGCGCTGAGCACCGGCCCGGTGGATGGAATCCCGCACGACTATCGCAAGTCATTTGGGCCGCGGCTGGGCATCGCGCAGACGCTGGGCAGTTTGCAGAGAACCGTGATTCGTGCGGGCGTGGGTTTGTATTTCAACGACCTGGCGCAGAACGGCTGGGTGCCGGCGTTCCAGGCGGTGAACGCGGGGAACCTGCGGCAAGGCACTTCGCCAGCGGCTCTAATCGATCCCAACTATCACATGCCGTACGCGTTGCATGCGACGGCGGGTGTTCAGCACGCGTTTAATGCCAACTGGATGGTCAGCGCGGATTACACGCGCGAGACCGGCATGCACTCGTATCGCGCCTATCCCTATGAGGAAGCCGACGTGTTCCGGTCCAACAATCGCTCGGCGTACGACGCGCTGTCGCTGCGCGTGCAGGGAAATGTTTCGCGGCGCGCGAATTTCACGGCGCACTACACGCTTGCTTCGGCGAAAACCTGGGGCTGCACGGTGGGCGAATTATTCGACTACGTCAACGGTGTGTGCGATCCCTTGAACGCGTTCGCTCCCGGCGATTACGGGCCGTCCGGCGAGGATGTGCGGCATCGATTTGTGCTGGCGGGGACATTCCAGGCACCCGGCGGATTCCAGCTTTCGGCGCTGTTCCAGGCGGAAAGCGCGAGACCATTTACGATGAGCACGCCGTTTGACGATCGTGCGGTAGTAAATGGCGTGAAGACGCCGCTCGACGCATTCCGCGGCTCGCCCTACGCGCAGATGGATCTGCGAGTGAGCCGGCCGATCGCGCTCGGCGAGCGCTGGTCGCTGACGCCATTCGCGGAATTCTTCAACCTGTTCAATCGCAACAATCCCGGGAACAATTTCATCCCGGATATTTCCGCGCTGCCCACACCGGTGAACAACCTTGCGAACGCGACTGCGCTTTGCCCCACGCCGGCGTGCAACGTGCCCATCACAAGCCTCAACCAGTTGAGCGTCCCGGCGGGAGCGCTGGGCGATTTCTTTGGCCCGGGCACGACAGTCGGCATACCCTTTGCCGCGCAGCTGGGCATCAAACTGGCATTCTAGGCCCCCCCCATCCTTAATTAGTGGAGCGTTTCTGATGCTGACCCGTCCCCGGTGGCTGTTGCACATCGAAGGAGCCGCAATCTTTGCTCTCTCATTATTTTTTTACCGGCAGGGACATTACGGTTGGGGCCTGTACGCGCTGTTATTTCTGGCTCCTGACCTGTCGATGCTGGGCTATCTGGCGAACGTCAAGATCGGTTCGGCAACGTACAACCTGCTCCACACTTCGATCTTTCCTATTGGTGTTCTGCTGTTTGCGCTGGTGCGAGCCGAGGCGGGTCCACTGCCCTATGCCTTGATCTGGATTTCGCACATCGGTTTCGACCGCATGCTGGGGTACGGCTTGAAATACCCAACGCAGTTTCGCGACACTCATCTGCAGCGCGTGTAAACGCAGAATGGCGGGAGACAGCCGTGCTTCACGCGCGTTTGCGGCTCCCTGTACAATAGAAAGACCCATGGGAAGGGCGTTTGAACATGTTTGAGAACCTGACAGACCGGTTGCAACGCACATTCAAGAACCTGCGCGGACAGGGCAAGCTCAGTGAAGAGCATCTGGACGCGGCATTGGCCGAAATTCGTGAAGCCTTGCTGGATGGCGACGTCAACGTGGCGGTGGCCGACGAACTGCTGGCGAACATTCGCAAGAAAGCGCTGGGCACCGAAGTAATGCTGCAGCTTTCGCCGGACCAGCAGGTGGTAAAGATTGTCCGCGACGAGCTGGTGAACCTACTCGGGAAGCACGCCAAGCCGTTGTTCGCCTCGCGGCCTCCCTCGGTGTGGATGATCGTGGGTTTGCAGGGTTCCGGTAAAACGACGACCACCGGCAAACTGGCGAAATGGCTTTCCCAGCATGGACACCGGCCCATTGTGGTTTCCACCGACGTGTACCGTCCCGCGGCGCGCGAGCAGTTGAACCAGGTGGCGAAATCGACCGGCGTGGCGCTGTGGCCCGGCGCGGGCACGGACAAACCGCTGGAGATTGTGCGGGGTGCGATCAAGGAAGCCAAACTTTCGGCGAGCGACGTAATCCTGGTGGACACGGCCGGGCGCTTGCACATTGATGATGAGCTGATGAACGAGCTCAGCACGCTGAAGAAGGAATTGCAGCCCAGCGAAATTCTATTTATCGCCGATGCGATGATTGGGCAAGACGCGGTGCGGTCGGCGGGCGAGTTTCACAAGCGGCTGGGACTGACCGGGGTAATCCTGACGAAACTGGATGGCGATGCGCGCGGCGGCGCGGCGCTTTCCATCAGCAAAGTTTCGGGCGCGCCGGTGAAGTTTGTGGGCTTGGGCGAGAAGTATGATGCCCTGGAAGGATTCTATCCGGAGCGCATCGTTTCGCGCGTGTTGGGCATGGGCGACATTCTGTCGTTGATCGAGCGCGCGGAATCCGCAATGGACAAAAAGGCCGCCCTCGAGCTTGAGCGCAAGCTGCGCAAGGAAGAGTTCACCCTGGAAGACTTCCGCGACCAGTTGCGGCAGATCCGCAAGATGGGTCCGCTGGACCAGCTCGTGGACATGCTGCCGAAAGTCGGCCCGCTGCAGAATCTTCCCAAGGACGCATCGGTTGACGAGAAGAAGTTGACGCAGGTGGAAGCGATCATCAATTCAATGACCAACGAAGAGCGCCGGGACCACAACGTGATCGACGGGAAGCGCCGGAAGCGCATCGCCCGGGGCAGCGGCACTACGGTGCAGGACGTGAATCAGGTTATCAAGCAATACATGCAGATGCGGCAGATGATGAAGCAGTACGGCGCGATGGCCGCGCGCGCCAAGATGAAGGGCCTCGGCAAACTCGCCGGATTAGGCTAATTCCGCATTTATCGTTTAGCAGTCAGCAACAAATCCGCGACGCGATCGGGCAGCGATTTGGTGTCGAGGTCCGTTCGGTTGGCGAGGATGATGATCGTGAGTCGGTCGTCGGGGAAGCGCTGGATCACGGTGCGGAAACCCATAGTGCTGCCGCTATGCCACATGCGCGTGTGGCCGTTGTAGGGGTCGAGGAACCACCCGAAACCGTAGGAGACGGGCTTGCCCGGCGCGAGGTTGTCGCCATCAGGTTCGCTGGGCCAGTGCGGCGCCGAGCCATCCGCAAGTTTTGCCGGAATGAGCGCCGGCGCCATTTCTGCTTCGCTTAAGAGCGTGTGCTTCTGCAACGCCTCATCCCACTTCGCCAAATCTTCCAGGTTTGAATAGATGCCGCCGTCGCCGAGGGTGGCGGAAGTGGAACTTTGATCGCTTTCCTCGAACCGTGGTGCACTTTTCGAGTCGTGGTGACTGAATTGATATTCGGTATGGCCGAGAGCGCGATTCGGAATTCCGTTAATTCCCTTCTGGTAGACGACCGAGTGTTGCATGCCGGCTGGAGCAAAAATTCCTTTCTGCAGAAAATCGCGGTAAGGCATGCCGGAGATCTTGGCGACGATCAGGCCCAGAACCACATAGCCGGAATTGCTGTATGCCCAGCTTGTGCCGGGTGCAAACTTTCCCGTGGAAGCGCGCTCGAGCAACCGTAAAACCTCGTCATCCTGAATCTGACGCTCGGGTGACCAGATCGGCCCTTTGGCCTTTTCTTCCTTCTCCATCAAGTCTTCGTAATCGGGCAGGCCCGAAGTGTGATTCAGCAGGTTACGAACGGTGATGTCCTTACCGTAGGCCGGGAAGTCGGGAAAAATCCGCGCCAGGCGATCGTCGTAATGAAGTTTGCCATCGTGAACCAGCAGCATGATGGCCATGGCGGTAAATTGCTTGGTAAACGAGGCGAGCCGGAAATTCGTGGCAGGCGAATTCGCGGCGTGCGCGTGCAATTCGCGGACCCCATAGGCCTCTTCGAGCAAGACGCCGCCGTGAAATTTGACCAGAACGGCAAGGCCGGGCGCATCGCGTTGCGCGGCGGAAGCGAAAATGGATTCGATCTGCTTTCGCTGGCCGGCGTCACCGGAACTCGCTGGGTATGAGGCGATCACAAGCACAAGCGAAAAACTCAGCAGCGTCAGAACGAACATTGTGCGCATCATGGGCTACTAACCGGAAGCAGGATACCGCAGTTCGATTCGTTTATCTGGCCGTAACACGTGTGCGATACTCCTGTCTTCTTTGCGGATAGGGCCATGAAGGGCAGAGACCTGAAGGACCCCGAGCTATATCTGAACCGCCACGTGCAGTGGCTGGCATTCAATCAACGCGTGCTGGATGAGGCGCGCGACAATAGCAATCCCCTGCTGGAGCGGGTGCGCTTCCTGGCGATCACCGCCAACAATCTGGACGAGTTCGTGGAGATTCGCGTCTCCAGCTTCCTCCAGAAAATTGAGCACGGCGCGCCATCCAACAGTCCGGACGGGCGTACGCCGGCCGAGGAACTGGCGGCGGTGACCAGCGCCATGCAGCGTTTCGTGAAGGATCAATACAAATGCTGGAATGACGAGTTGCTTCCGGCGCTGGCCAAACATCAGATCCATGTGTTGCCTCTGGAGAAGCTGAAGACCCAGGCGGCGCAAACGGCCAAGCAGTTCTACGACCGCCGCGTATACCCGATGCTGACACCGGTGACCGTCGATCCCACGCATCCGTTTCCGTACGTGCTGAACAAGGCGCTGTGCATCGCGTTCCTGCTGAGACGGCGGAAGCGGCCGTCGGAAAAGCCGGTCTTCGGGGTGGTGACGGTGCCGCGGGCCCTGCCGCGCACACTGCGCGTACCCACGGGCAATGGCGGGATGCACTTCGTTTTTCTGCAGGACCTGATCGCGCGCAACGCCGGAAAGCTTTATCGCGGATACGAAATCCTGGCGGCAGCGGCGTTTCGCGTGACGCGCAACAGTAATCTGTACCTGGAAGAAGAAGAAGCCCGCACGCTGCTGGAGGCCGTCGACGCGCAGGTGGCGCAGCGGCGCAAAGGCGAAGCGGTACGGCTGGAGATCGCGGCAGGCGCACACCCGGAGATCGTGTCGCACCTGGTATCGACGTTCGAGCTGGACGAGTCGCTGGTCTTCCGCGCAGCGGGACCGGTGAACCTGGAGCGCCTGTTCAATCTGTACGACGAAATATCGCGGCCGGACCTGAAGTTTGAGCGATTCGTGCCGCGCCACATCCAGATTGGCCATGATGCGGATTCACAGTTCGAGGTGTTGCGGCGGCACGACGTGTTGCTGCACCACCCCTACGACTGCTACGACCCCGTGGTTCATTTCCTGCAGACGGCGGCGCGCGATCCGCGGGTGCTGTCGATGAAGCAGACGCTGTACCGGACGAATTCGGATTCGCCGGTGGCGCGCGCGCTGCTGGAAGCTGCCGGGAAGAAGGAAGTGGCGGTGGTGGTGGAACTGAAAGCCAGCTTCGACGAAGCGTCCAACATCCGCTGGGCGCGCAGCTTAGAAGATGCGGGCGTGCAGGTCTCCCACGGGCTGGCAGGTCTGAAGACGCACGCCAAGCTCGCGCTGATTTTGCGGCAAGACCCCGACGGCAAAATCCGCCGCTACGCGCACCTGGGAACCGGAAACTACAATCCGTCGACCGCGCGGTTCTATACGGACTTCAGCCTGTTCACCAGCGACGCGAGAATCACCGCGGCGGCGCACGATGTGTTCAATTTTCTGACCGCCAACGCGGAGAAAAATCATTATCGGCCACTGCTGGTGGCTCCCACGGACATGGCGAAGACCGTTCTCAGCCTGATCGACCGCGAGGCCAAGCACGCACGCCGCGGGAAGCCCGCGCGCATCATCGCGAAATGCAACGCGGTGGTGGATCCGCCGGTGATTCGAGCACTGTATCGAGCTTCGCAGGCCGGTGTGGAAATTGACCTTATCGTGCGGGGACAGTGCACGCTGGTGCCCGGGCTGCGCGGGATCAGCAGCCGGATCCGTGTACGCAGCATTGTGGGGAGATTCCTGGAGCACAGCCGGATTTTTTATTTTGAAAACGGCGGCAATCGAGAGGTGTACCTGGGCAGCGCGGATTGGATGCCGCGCAATCTCTACGAACGTGTGGAATTGCTGTTCCCGGTGAAGGATGAGGCGCTGCGCGACAGGCTGAGTCAGGAGATTCTGCCAGCTTACCTGGAGGACACGCAGAAAGCGCGGATTTTGGGGACCGATGGAGTGTACACTCGGGTGCGCAACGGCCTGCGCGGGAAGCGCAAAGGCTTCTCGGTGCAGGAACATCTGATGAAGCTGGCGCACGCCAACGTTAACGGGTCAGGTACGTCCAGCGGAGGGCATACCACGCTGGCATATACTGAACATGGGGTGGGCAAAGCCTCGGAGTTAACGGAGACGCTCGAATCGGAAGTCCAGGATTCCGCAAATGCAACCGTATGATCTGGTGGTGATTGGATCAGGGCCGGGCGGCCAACGAGCCGCGATTCAGGCGGCGAAAGCCGGGAAACGCGCCGCCGTGGTGGAAAAGCAGAGCATGGTCGGTGGGGTGTGCATCAACACCGGCACCATTCCGAGCAAGACCATGCGCGAAGCGGTGCTACACCTTTCCGGTTTCTATAACCAGGCGTTTTACGGCTCGAACTACCACGTCAAAGAAAATATCACCATGAACGATCTCAATTTCCGCGTGACGCGCGTGATTGAGAACGAAGCCGCCGTTCTGCAGGACCAGCTGAAACGCAACAGCGTGGATCTGTATCACGGCATCGGCTCTTTTGTGGACCCCCACAACATCCGCGTGGCAAACACCACTGGCTTCCACGAACTGCAAGCCGATCATGTGGTGATTGCCGTGGGCACCAAGCCGGCGTCGAATGCCAAGGTGCCGATCAACGGCCGGAACATCGTCAACAGCGATCAGGTTCTCAACATGCCTTCGGTTCCCAAGACGCTGATCATCGTCGGCGGCGGAGTCATCGGCGTGGAATATGCCTGCATGTTTTCCACGCTGGGCGTGCGCGTGATCATGGTAGAGAAGCGGCCGCGGCTGCTGGAATTTGCCGATGCGGAAATGGTGGAAGCGCTGAGCTACGGGATGCGCGACCGTCGGGCCACCATGCGGCTGAACGAAGAAGTGGAAAGCGTCGAGGAATTGCCGGACGGGAAGGTGGCGGCAAACCTGGTCAGCAAGAAACGCATTGTGGGCGATGCCCTGCTGTACGCCGTGGGACGCCAGGGGAACATCGACAAGCTGAATTTGGAAGCGGCGGGCGTGGAAGCAGACGACCGCGGGCGCATCAAGGTGGACGCGGACCTCCGTACCTCGCAAAAGCACATTTTCGCGGTTGGCGACGTTATAGGTTTTCCCAGCCTCGCTTCGGTGTCGATGGAACAGGGGCGGCTGGCAGCGGCGAAGGCCTTTGGGCTGCACGTGGAGTCCGACCCTGCCGGTTACCCGTACGGGATTTACACCATCCCGCAGATTTCCTTCATCGGCAAAACCGAAGAGCAGTTGACGGAAGAGGACGTCCCGTACGAAGTGGGCGTGGCGTATTACCGCGAAATCGCGCGCGGGCAGATTTCCGGGCACACCGAAGGGCGGCTGAAGCTGCTATTCCACCGCGAGACGCTCGATCTGCTCGGCGTGCATATTTTCGGCGAGGACGCCGCGGAACTGTTGCACATTGGCCAGGCGGTTTTGCTGCTGAAGGGCAAAATCACCTATTTCATCCACACGGTCTTCAATTACCCCACGCTGGCAGAATGCTATAAGGTGGCGGCGTTCAACGGGCTCAACCGGCTAGGGTGATTGCGTGGGACACGCGGCGGAAGATCAGAAAGAGAAACTCGAGAAAGGCGCTGACATAAAGGTCAGCGTACGGAGAAAACGACGGGCAGCTCCCGTATCGGGATACACACACAACGAATTCCAAGTAAACAGAGTTACTCCTGAATTAATCCGGCAATGGTTGCCGTGGGGTGCGGAGTCACGCTACCATTAGAAGTGTTGAGGAGGATTCACTTAGTGTTAACGATTCGTCTAGCCAGGATTGGCAAAAGGAAGAAACCCTACTACCGCGTGGTGGTGATCGAACGGACGCGGGCTCGGGACGGGCGGGTGCGTGAAGCGGTGGGGACCTACGATCCGTTGAAGAAGCCGGCGGAGGTTAAGCTGGATCCCGAGCGTATCAAGTATTGGCTTGGTGTAGGGGCACAGCCGAGCGATACTGTCCGGAGTTTCATCAAGCAGCAGAAAATCGCTTAAAAGATAGACTCCAATCCCAGTTCTCGTTCATACGCTCTCAGCTCAGGTCCCAGGTGGCCGGATTGGTCAACGCGTCCTCAGACGGATTTGGGGGAGGTTCGCGCGTAGTAGTTCGGTAGGAGCAAACACGCAGGGGGCCGTATGAAAGAGCTTGTGGAGGAGATAGCGCGAGCGCTGGTTGATCATCCCGAGGGAGTTCAAGTGAAAGCGGTCGAGGGGTCCCAGGTCACCGTTTTGGAACTGAGAGTTCATCCGGAAGACTTAGGCAAGGTCATTGGAAGGCAAGGCCGGACGGCCAAGGCGATCCGCACTTTGTTGGGGGCTGCCGGGATGAAAATGCACAAGCGATTCACGCTCGAGATTCTGGAAGATTGAGCGACACACACGCGCGTAACACCCGGTGGGTACAGGTGGCTCGCATCCTGCGGCCACGAGGGAATAAGGGTGAAGTCGTTGCTGAGTTGTTGACGGATTCCACGGCCCGTTTTTCCACCTGCAAGCGGGTTTTTCTCCAGAAAGAGAACGAGGAACCGAAAGCGATTGGGCTGCAGCGATTCTGGCTCGATCGGAATCACCCCGGGATGGGCGTGTTCCATCTGGCGGGCTGTGCCACGATTTCGGATGCCGAGAAGTGGCGCGGATACGGCGTGCTGCTGCCGATGGAAGAACGGATCGCTCTGCCAGCCGGGAAATATTTTGTAACCGACCTGATCGGATGCACCGTATTCCAGATAGCAGAAGTAGAGCCGAAACTGGCTTCCGCGCCATGCTCCATGGAAGAGGCGCCGCGGGTGATCGGCACGGTGCGAGACGTGTTTTTCCCAGGGCAGGGCGTGGCGGGAACTCCGCTGTTGCAGGTGCAGACTTCTTCCGGGGAGCTGCTGGTGCCGCTGGCGGAAGATATCTGCACGGGAGTGGATGTGACGGGGCGACGGATCGAAGTGCGGTTGCCGGAAGGGCTCGACGAACTCAGCACGCCGGAGTAGGACATGTTCTGGCGGATCGTCAAGACGCTGCTGTTTACGGTGGTGATGCCCGGAACAGTGGGAGTTTATTTGCCGCTAGCGCTGAAGCCCGGCGGCGTTCCCTTACCAGAGTCTCTGCGCTACCTGGGAGTGGCGCTGGTCGCGTGTGGCGCGCTGATTTATTTATGGTGCGCGTGGGATTTCGTATCGAAGGGGTTGGGGACGCCGGCGCCGATCGACGCGCCGCGAGTGCTGGTGGTGAAAGGCCTGTACCACTTCACGCGCAATCCCATGTATGTGGGTGTGGCCAGCGTGATTTTCGGGCAGGCGTTGTATTATGGCTCAGGCCGGGTGGCGATTTACGGCTGCTTCGTGATCGTGACGTTTCACCTGTTCGTGTTGTTCTACGAAGAGCCAACGTTAAGGCGGCTGTTTGGCGAGTCGTACAACGTGTATTGCGCCAAGGTTCCGCGGTGGGTTTTGCGGCTGCGCCGCGGATGACAGCTCCATCTCTCCTTCATTACACTGCAAGCAATGCGATTTGACCTGATCACCATTTTCCAGGAGTTCTTCGCGGGGCCGCTTGATCACGGGATTGTGCGGCGCGCGAAAGAAGCGGGCCTGGTGCAGATCCAGGTGCAGGACCTGCGCGAATTCACCAAGGACCGGCACCGCACCGTGGACGACCGCCCGTTTGGCGGCGGCGAAGGCATGGTGCTGAAGCCGGAGCCGCTGTTTGAGGCGGTGGAGAAGTTGCTGGGATATAGCGTCGGAGATGCGGCGCAGCCCCGGAAGTCGGAACCAAATACGGCGATTCTGGTGATGTCTGCGGCGGGCAAATTGTTCACGCAGGAGACCGCGCGGCGCTACGCGAAGCTCGAGCGAGTGATTGTGATTTGCGGGCGTTATGAAGGCGTGGACGAACGAGTGGCGGAGCATCTGGCTACGGAAGAAGTCTGCGTCGGGGATTACGTGCTGAGCGGAGGCGAACTGCCCGCCGCGATTATCGTGGATGCGGTGACGCGGCTGCTGCCCGGCGCGTTGGGGAATGAAGCGTCCACGCAGAACGAGTCGTTTCAGATCCCGGTTGAAGGGCTAACATCGGAACGGGCACGATGTATCGTGCCCCTACTGGATTACCCCCACTATACGCGGCCAGCCGAGTATCGGGGCTGGAAGGTGCCCAACGTGTTGATCGGGGGGAATCACGCCGAAGTGGCCAAGTGGAGGCGGGAGCAGGCTCTGGCTAAGACGCGTCGCAATCGGCCGGAATGGGCTCCCGAAAACGGCTAGGCAAATGCAATTCGTTTGTTTATAATTGTAGTTTGCCTTAGAAACGCTGGCCCCGCCTGAGTGGGTCTGCAGGGAATACAGACAATGAATCCGGTAATTCGTAAGTTGCACGAAGCGCAATTGCGCAAAGACCTCCCCGACTTTCGCCCCGGCGACACGGTGCGCGTGAATGTCCGCCTGCTGGAAGGCGAGGGTGAAAAGGTCAAGGAGCGCATCCAGGCTTTTGAAGGCGTGGTGATTTCGAAGAAGGGCCGCGCGAGCAGCGCCAGCTTTACAGTGCGCCGCGTGAGCTTCGGCACCGGCGTGGAGCGCATCTTCCCGCTGCATTCGCCCTCGATCGCATCGATCGATATCGTCAGCAAAGGCGATGTTCGCCGTGCGCGTCTCTATTATCTCCGCAGCCTGCGGGGCAAGGCCGCCCGCATCAAGCGCGCCGCCCGCGAAGAAGCGCCCGTGGAGACGACCACCGCGAACGCCTAAGTTTACGCTTCCAGAAAAATCCCGAGGACAGGCAGCAATGCCTGTCCTTTTTTATTTACACGCCAGAGCGCCGTCCAGCAGAGATAGAATCAGGCCAAGGTGTGGCCATGAGAAGAATCGCGGTAGCGTCGATCATGTTGTTGGTTGCCGGCGCGTTTGCGCGGGCGCAGGAGCCCGTGCTGGCGCCGACTCCGCCGATGGGATGGAACAGCTGGGATGCGTTCGGCGAGAGCGTGAAAGAGAGCGACATCCGCGCCACGGCCGAGTGGATGGCGAAGAACCTGAAACCGTATGGCTGGCAGTACGTGGTCGTAGATTCCGGCTGGTACGTGAAGAACCACGCGGCCGGCTACAACGCGAAGGATGCGGAATTCAGCCTGGATGGATTTGGCCGCTACACACCGGCGGCAAACACGATTCCTTCGGCGTCGGAGGGCAAGGGCTTCAAACCTCTCGCGGACTACATCCACAATCTCGGGTTGAAGTTCGGCCTGCACATCTTGCGCGGCATTCCGAAGGAAGCGGTGGCCAAAGACCTGCCCATTGAAGGATCGAACTTCCACGCGAAGGATGCCGCAGACACTTCCGATACGTGTCCGTGGAACCCGTTCAACTACGGGCTGGACACTACGAAACCGGCGGCACAGGCGTACTACGATTCGCTGGCGCGGCAGTTTGCGGAGTGGGGCGTGGACTATGTCAAGGTGGACTGCATTTCGAGCCACCCCTACAAGGGCGAAGAGATTCGCTTGTTAAGCCAGGCGCTGAAAAAAGTGAAGCGGCCGATGGTGCTGAGTCTTTCTCCGGGGCCTGCCCCGCTGGAAAAGGCCGAAGAGATGGCGAAAAACGCGCAGCTGTGGCGGATTTCGGATGACGAGTGGGATGTCTGGCAGAGCAGCGAGAATTTTCCGCAGGGCGTGAACAACCAGTTTGAACGCGCGGCGGCCTGGGCGAAATACACTCGGCCGGGAAACTGGCCCGATGCGGACATGCTGGCCATCGGTGAACTGCGGCCCACGCCAGGCTGGGGCGAACCGCGAACAACGCGGCTCACGCATGAGGAGCAAAGGACGTTGCTCACACTTTGGGCGATCTTCCGGTCACCGCTCATCATCGGCGGGAATCTGTTGCTGTGCGATGAGTGGACCAAGGCGTTGCTCACCAATGCGGAGGTCATCGCCGTCAATCAGTCTTCCGCCAGCAATCATGCGGTGGAAACGACACCGAATTCGGCGGTGTGGATGGCCGAGAGCGAAGCCGGCGAGGACCGCTATGTGGCGGTGTTCAATCGAAGCGACGCGGCGCAAAGTCTGCATTACGATTTCGCAAAGCTCGGCCTCGGGAAATCCCAATACGAACTGAGGGACCTGTGGGAGCATAAGGAACTTGGTTGGGCGAAAGCCATCGATGTGAAACTCGCCGCGCATGCTTCAGTTTTGTATCTGCTACAGTCGCCGGGGCAAGTCGGAGCCATCAATGGGACCGCCGCCCCGCCGGACGAAATGAGCGGCAGCTACGAAGCCCCGCCGGCAGAATAAGTCGCGATCTCACGAGGCCGGGAGAAATCTCCGCGTGCTAGAATTGGCGCCGGGGCAAATTTTCTTTTTTCATGAGCCGACTGTGCTCTTCGCGATATGAGCGAGCGGCGCGCAAACTTGGCTGGACCCGCATTGCGGGTCTCGACGAAGCCGGGCGGGGCGCGCTGTTTGGCCCGGTTGTCGCCGCGGCCGTGATTCTCGATCCCAAGCGGCGAATCGTGGGCCTGGACGATTCCAAAAAACTTCTGCCGGAGCGCCGCGGCGAACTGGCGGTGCGAATCAGGGAACGCGCCGTGGCCTGGGCGGTAGCGGAAATCGACGCGCAACGCATCGACGCGTGGAACATCTATCAGGCCAGCCGGCAGGCCATGACCGCCGCGCTGCAGCAGCTCTCCACCATTCCCGATTATTTGCTGATTGATGCGATGCAGCTCGACGTGCTGATCGAGCAGAAGTCGCTGATTAAAGGCGATGCGCGCAGTGTTTCGATCGCCGCCGCGTCGATCCTTGCCAAAACGCACCGGGACGCGCGCATGGAAGAATGGGACGCGGTCTACCCGGGATACGGCCTGGCACAACACAAAGGCTACGCCACTCCGGAGCATCTCGAAGCACTTCGTGTACACGGTCCCACGCCGCTGCACCGCCATTCGTTTGCGCCGGTACGGGAAGCCGGTTGCTGGGCCGCGGGCGCCGTGCAGGAAGCGCTGCCGCTGGACATATGGCCGCGGGGCGAGTAAGGCCTGGGCGGACAAAATGGCATTGTCCGGTCTTGCCACGGCGCGTCCCATAAACGGGCAGTGAAGCATTCATCGCCCTGTAATCAAAAGCTTGCCTCTTTCTTATCAGTGGTTTAGAAGGCTGGCGGATGGCAAGCCGCATGCGTTTCTTCCGCGCATGTGTACCTTAGCACCGACTCAACAACTGGAACCGAACTGGACGCAAATTTCGCTCGCCGCCGCGCGCCGGGGAGACCGGGACGCGTTCGCCTCGCTGGTGTCTCCGCATACCCCCAAGCTGCAACGCCTGGCGCACCGGCTGACCCGGAGCGCCGAAGACGCAGAAGATGTTTGCCAGGAATCGCTATTGAAAGCGTTCACCAAACTCGACCAATTCAGCGATACAAAAACTGAAGCGCACGAATTTTGCGCCTGGCTGGCGACCATCACGCGCAACTGCGCGCTCGATTTTCTTCGTCGGAAGAAGGCCAGCCATACGGTTCCCTTGGAAGAATGCCACGAGGTTTCCAGTTCGGCCGCTCAGCCGAAATCCCCGTGGGGCGAGAATCCCGAGGCCGGTTATACCCGGGAACAGCAATTCAAGATGATTCGCGAGGCGATCGCGGCGCTACCCCCCGAATTACAAATGGTGTGTTGGTTCCGCGACATGCGCGAGTTCTCCACCAAGGAAGCGGCGGAACAGCTGGGCATCTCGAGCATAGCGGTCAGGCTGCGGCTGTTTCGAGCCCACGGGCAGCTGCGGAAAATGCTGAGCCACCGGACACGGCGTGAGATGGGCCAGAGAAGAGCGTTGCTGAGGCGGTAAAGGAAGTACTGGTCCCGGAGCGCCTTTCTCCATTTGTTCGCCTGAAGTGGCGTATCAGATACGGGATAACTGCCTGTTCACAATCCCCCCCACATTCGTTGACGGCCCCCACCCTGCAGCGTAGCGTGAAAAAGGTAAGGTTGCAGATGTTTCCGCGCCTGCACCGCAACCAGGAGAAAGTCGCGATGGCTTTCGCGGGGAAGCTGTCGTCAAGAGCGCATGGCCTATAACAAAAGTAAATTTGTCGAAGCCGCACAGAAGCTGCTGAATCAGGGGAAGGTGGCGCAAGCCATCGCCGAGTATCAGCAGATTCTGAAGTACGAGCCGCGCGACCAGGTCACGCTGATGACCATCGGGGAGCTGTACATCCGGCAGGGCGAAACCATTCAGGCCATCGATTATTTCGAACGCCTCGCGCAACTGTTTGTCTCCGACGGATTCCTGACCAAAGCCATCGCGGTCTATAAGCGCATTGCCAAGCTGGCGCCGGAAGAGGTGCGCCCGCTCGAAAAACTGGCCGACCTCTACGTGCAGCAAGGAGTGATGAGCGAGGCGCGACCGCTGTTCCTGCAGCTGGCGGAACTGCACCTGAAGAATAACAAGCAGCCCGAAGCCATCGCGCTGCTGAAGAAATTGCTTTCGGCTGAGCCGGACAATTTGCGGATCCAGATCCGCCTGGCGGATTTGTACCAGGCCATGGGGCAATCGGGCGAAGCGCTGGACACCTACATCTCGGCGGCGCAGCGCGCGCTTGCCCGCGGGGATCAGGCGGAATGCGAGCGCCTGGCAGACAAGGCCTTGCAACTCAATGCGAAGAGCCTCGAGGCGTTAATCGTGAAGGCCCGCGCTTTCTCGACCACCGGCAACGTTACCCAGGCCGCCGCCATTCTCGAAAAGGTGCCGGACCTTGAAAAGGGAGGCGAACCGGCGGAACTGCTGCTCGATCTCTACCTGAAGAATGCCAAGTGGGACGAAGCGACGGCGCTGGCATTGCGCATCTTCACTTCCGACGAAAAGAATTTTGGCGCCACGCAGAAGGTGACCGAGGCGCTGCTGGAAGCAGGCCAGGCGGAACGCGCCATGAGCCTGATTTCACGCATCCGCATTCCAATGATCGATGCGGGCGAGCACGAAGGCGCGGCGCATCTGTTGACGGAATTGTCGGCGCGCCTCCCTGGGCGGCTCGAGCCGCTGGAATGGCTGGTGGACACTTATGGACGAACCAGCGATTCGTTCCGCCTGCCGGATGGACTGGCGCATCTGGGCGATGCGCTGGTGGCGTCGGGAAAACTGGAACGCGCCAAGGAAATCTTCCAGCAACTGGTTGACCGCGAGCCGGAAAGCGATCCCGCCAAGCGCAAGCTGAACGACGTATTGAAGAAGTTGGGGCAGGTGGTAGAAGAGGCGGCAGCGCCCGCGGATGTCGTAGTGGTGACCGACGATTTGCAGACCGCGTTGCCGAAAGCAGAAGCTCCGAAGGTGCGGCCTGGGCTGATTGAGGCATCATCGCCCCAGGCGCAGTCTTCTGGCGCGCCGTCCGCTCCGCCAGAGCCGGAGCTCGACGAGGAAACCCAGAAATTCATTACGCAGTCGCTGACCGACGTCGACCTGTTCGCCAGCTACGGCCTAACGCAAAAGGCTATTGGCCTGCTGGAAGCGATTTTGCGCCGCGCTCCCACGCATACGCCCACGCTGGAGAAGTTGCTGGACTTCGTGCTGGGGGCAGGAGACGACCGCCGCACCGCGGAACTGGCAGCGCAACTGGAGCACATCCACGGGCAGCGCGGCGATATCCGCAGCGGCGAGCGTTTCGGGGAATTGCGCCGCCGATTCCAGCGAGCGGCGGGCTTGAGCGACGACGATATCGCGGCGGCCGTGGCATCCGCGATGCCGCAGCCGGTCGAGACGGTACCGGTGGTCGAAGACGCGGCGGTGGAAAAAGCCGTGGCCGAAGCGCCACACGAGGCTGCGCCGGCACCCCTCGAGACGGCGGCCCCTGTTCCGGCACAACCCGCGGTTTCCGAGTTCGAGGTCAAAGCCGAAGGACCGCCGGAAATCGGAGTGACCAAGACGCCGGTTGAACCGCAAGCTTCGGGGATTGAAGCTGCAGACGAAGAAGTGGACCTTTCTTCCGAATGGGCCTCGCTGCTCGAAGAGACCAAGGAACCGGAACCCGCCCCAGGCGCTGCCAAGCCCGAGCCTGTGGCGGCGAGTGAGCCGGAAGCGGAAGAGATTTCCGTAGAAGATTTGCTGGTGGAAGAAGAGGCGCCCGCCGCAGTGCCGGCGGGAGAAATTCCGCACGAAGAGCTCGTTCCCGCCACGGAAGACACGGGGCATGCGGAGTTTCATGTTCCCGTGGAAGAGGTCGATCCCGAGAGCTGGGGGAGCGCGGTCGAGGAAGTCGCACAGACACAGGAAGTCACACCAGCGCCTGGCCCGAGCTCTGCGCCCGCCGAGGGAATTGCAGAGCACGCCGCGGAAGCGCTCTTGCCGGACGAGGAGCTGACCGCGCTGCCCGTTCCGGAGCACGCGGAAGTCGCCGCGGAAGGGAACGAACCGGCGCTCGAACTGCCGGAGGTGGCAGTGCCTGGCAAGCTGGCCGCGGAACCGGAATTCGAACTGGACAACGAATTTGAGCTGGTGCTGGAGCCGGAACAACTCGTGGCGCCGCACGAAATGCTCTCGCAGATTCCACCACCGCAAGCGCCGAAGGCTGCCGAAGCGGACAACAAGCAGGAACCGGTGCCGGCCGGCGCGCCGACCAGCCAGGTCTTCTCGTCCGATCAGTTCCTCACCGACCTGGCGAAAGAAATCGACGATCTGGGGTTGGATGAGCTTACCCCGACCATGTCGGGGGATGCGGTGTCGCCCGCCCAACCGCCGTTGGCCGCAGCGAAGGCTGAAACTGCCGCAGTGGGTGCGGAGTCTGGACCGCTGAAGGAAGTGTTCGATGAGTTCCGCGCGGAATTGGGCGAAATGGGCGCGGAAGACGAAGATCTCGAGACCCACTACAACCTGGGTATCGCGTTCCGCGAAATGGGATTGCTCGAGGAAGCGATTGGCGAGTTTCAGAAAGTGGCCAAGGCGAACGATCGCGGGAAAGCGTTCCGCTACGCAATGCAGTGCAGCACGTTGCTGGGCTTGGCGTTCATGGAAAAGGGCCAGCCGAACATCGCGGCGATCTGGTACGAACGTGCGCTGACCACGCCGGGGATCGATTCGGAAAGTAAACTCGCATTGCGGTATGATTTGGGAGTGGCTCAGGAATCGGCCGGCGAACTGGAAGCCGCGCTGAAAAGCTTCTCTCAGGTCTACGCGGTCAACATCGACTACCGCGACGTGGCGGAGCGCATTGCTTCACTGCAAAAGCCAGCACGCTGACCTCTTGCCCATACTCGACCAGGGGCTGTCCCAAAAGAAATGAACCGCATTCTGCACGCACTGACGGTTGTGTTGTTGTTCGAGATGGGCGCGCTGCTGCTGTACCTGCCGTGGTCGGCGTTTTGGGAACAGAATTACTTCCTCAGCTATTTTCCGCGGCTCATGCCGATTCTTCTGCACCCGTCCTTTCGCGGGCTGGTGAGCGGCATCGGCGTGCTCGACATTTTTGTGGCGTTTGGGCTGTTCAATTCGCGCTCGGCAACCGTGAGCGTCCCTCCCCCGACCAACCCGTGAAATGAAATTGTGCTTCGTGACCGATCGGAAGGCCCTGGCCGGATCGCCGGACGAACAAATCCGTTTATTGCTAGAGAAAATCGCAAATGCCGGAAATGCGGGTGTGGACTGGGTTCAGATCCGGGAGAAAGATCTGCCCAGCAGAGTGCTTGCTGAGCTGGTGTCCGGGGCCATCAAACGAGTTCCGCCTGCCTGCCGAATCATAGTGAATGATCGATTGGATGTGGCGTACGCGGTTGGAGCCGCGGGCGTGCACCTTGGGGAGCACAGCATCTCTGCAGCGGACGCGCGGCGATTGTGGCGGAAGCGCAATATGGACGCAGACTTCTTGATTGGGGCCTCCGTGCACTCGATTGGGGCGGCGCAGGCTATCGAGGAACTGGATGCGAGCTATCTGATCTTCGGGCCGGTTTTCGCGACGCCGTCGAAAACCAGGTTCGGAGAGCCGCAAGGTATGGAGCAACTAGCGGACGTTTGCGAGAGTACGCGGCTACCGATCATCGCGATTGGCGGAATCACCGCTGACAACGCCGGCGAGTGCATCCGCGCAGGGGCGGCAGGAATCGCGGCGATCCGGCTGTTTCAAGAGGCCAGCGATCTTCCGAGTCTCGTGCGAAGACTGCGAGCTGTTTAGAAACGTAGGGGAGAACGCCGCAGGAGAAGAGGGTGCGAGGCGCTGGATCGTAAGGACCCACCCTTCGCAAAAAAGCGCGAAGGATGGGGCACCCTCAAGCACTTGGAGCGAGGCCTGACAAAGAACTTACGGAAGTTACTCAGCGTTCCTGAAGGCGGCGTAACAGGCGGATTTGCCCGGCGTGGTACACGTCGTGGAAGGCGACGCCGTAGATCATCTTCAGATTTTTTTCACTGACCGGAGACTGGAGAATCTTGGCGATGATGTCGACCATGGCCCAGTGTTCGGTTTCGAGGATTTCCTGATCGGAGCGCCAGGCGGCTTCGGTGGCCTTTCCCTTCTCCGGGCGCGCGAAGAAATTGTGGCCTTTCAAGACGAACGAACCGCGCTTGCCGCCTTCAAGCTTGCGACGGACGGCATATTTCCAATAGGCGGCATGCAGAGTGAATTCCCAGATATTGTGACGGCCTCGGCCGGGACGCCAGGCCGCTTGCTTGGCGGTGACTCCCTTCAGCGACTGCCGGAGATTGGGGCCGTGCCAGGTTTTGCGCTGGTAGCCTTCATCGAGTAGAGCGAGGGAAAGTGCATTGTCGTCCATGGAGTTTCCTCCCAAAACTAGGGAAGTGTAACGCGAAACCGTGCGCAGGTCGCGAGCCGCCGAGGTGGCGGGAGCAGAGCTCCCGCTGATCGACGAATGCCGTCGCGGAGATTGGAGTAAAAGCGGCAGCAGGGCGGGAGCACTCCAAAGGCCGATCTGAAAACCGGCCGCTACAGGTCGTGACGCCAGCCGGGATTGCCAAAGATGTAGCGCAGCTTGTTGCGCCAGCCGGGGGCGCCCCAGGTGTCGCGGAACATCTCGACCCATTCGTGAAAGGCGATACGCACCGGATTATACGTCTGAATATTCTTGGTGAGGCCGAAGTGCACAGGGTCGGCGGGATTCTCCGGTTCAAAGGTGCCGAAGAGTTTGTCCCAGAGGATCAATGTGCCACCGTGGTTGCGGTCGATGTAGCGCGGGTTAGAGCCGTGATGAACGCGGTGGTGCGACGGCGTATTGAGGATGGCCTCGAACGGGCCGAGGGAGCGCACGAGTTCGGTGTGAATCCAGAATTGGTAGAGCAGACTGATGGCCTTCATGGTCATGATCATGATGGGCGCAAAGCCGATAACCGGAAGCCACAGCCAGAAAATGAAACTCATGAAGCTGCCCGTCCAGGTCTGGCGCAGCGCGGTCGACAAATTGTAGTGCTGCGAGGAATGATGCACCACGTGGGAAGCCCAGAATAGGCGGCACTCGTGGCTGACGCGATGAAACCAGTAGTAGCTGAATTCGTCGCCAACGAAGAGCAGCATCCAGGCCCACCACTGATAGCCGATCGGAAAAATGGCGAAGCGATGCAGGTAAGTGAGGACGGAGAATTGAAGGACTTTAGCGAGCAGGTCGACGGCAAGATTGCCGAGGCCCATGGTAATGCTGGCGGCGGCATCTTTCAGTTCATAGATCTCGCGGTGCAGGATCACGCCGGCGATCGCTTCGACGATCATCAAGGCGATAAAGGCGGGAACCGCGAGCTGAATCAAGTCATGCATAGAGCGCCGCGAGACGTATTTTACAACGGTTCGCGAGAGCTGGGGGGAGAGTGGCGGTCAGTTGGCAGCCGTGGATTGGGAGGCCGCGGTTGCGGCGGCATCGTTGAGAATCAGCGCAAGGCGCACGCCAGCCTGGGCGAGACGCTTTCGTACCACCGGCGCGGCAACTTGCTGATATTTTTCGCCGGCGGAGACGTGCAGGTCCATCATACGCTGTCCGATGTTGTTGTCGTCGGCGCAGGTGTGAACGTCGACGGGTTTCTCTACGGGAATGTCAGGCGAGAGGTGGCCGTACACGACGGTCTCGGCCAAATCGTGACTCTCCCAGGCCCAATCGTCCACGTGAATTCCAGCCGCGCGCCAGTTGGGAAAATCAGCGGCGAACGTTTGCGACAGAAACGTGGCGTACTCCGAGGGATCGGCGCCGTCCATGTCGAGCTCGAGGATCGCTACATCCCAGATAAAATGAAGGTTCGGCGCGAAGGAGTCTTTGACGGCGTGAGGTTTGCGCCAAAAAAAATACACCGGGACGCAATTGCCGCCGCGATCGTCGTTGGTGGTAGCGTGCAGCGGCATGTGCAGGTCGCCGACAAAATGCACGATGTAGCGGATGGCGTCGGCGCGCAGGTGGGGATCGGCGTTCGGGTTTTTTAGAACGGCAAGGTGATCGGCGATAGCTTGCGTGATGCAACTTTCGCTGCCGCAATATTCAGAGAGCGGCGCGGGGGGGGGGCCCCCCCGCCAGGAGATTTATTTGGAAGGGCCCGGCATAGCCGACAATAGGGCGGA
>Ga0335077_10001094_pt1 | contig 31762 bp, 25 predicted proteins | sample Lox_Sample_31_FD_207151 | JGI IMG/M metagenome (GOLD analysis project Ga0335077, IMG submission 207151) | Soil microbial communities from Loxahatchee National Wildlife Refuge, Florida, United States - Lox_Sample_3.1 | ecosystem: Environmental > Terrestrial > Soil > Wetlands | place: USA... | reverse complement strand
AAGGACGGCCTTCAGATCCCCGCGCTCCTCTACCGGCCCAAGGGGGTGGGCCGCTGGCCGGTGGTGATCGTCTGGCACGGCGGCCCGGAAGCGCAGCAGCGCCCCACCTTCGACCCCCTTTCCCAGATGCTCGCCGAGGCCGGTGTCGCCGTGCTCCTGCCCAACGTGCGCGGGTCGAGCGGGTACGGGAAGGCCTACCTGGCGATGGACGACGGGCCGAAGCGCGAGCAGGCGCTCGGCGACATCGGGGCGACCCTCGACTTCGTCGCCGCCCAGCCCGACCTCGACCCCTCGCGGGTCGCGGCCTACGGCGCCTCCTACGGGGGCTACCTGGCGCTCGCCTCCGCCGCCTTTTACCCGGAGCGGATCCGAGCGGCGGTGGACCTGGTCGGGATCTCCCGGATCCCGACCTTCCTCGAGGCGACCGCGGCCTATCGCCGCGACCTGCGGCGCGCCGAGTACGGCGATGAGCGCGACCCGGAGGTGCGCGCGGTCCAGGAGCGCATCTCGCCGCTTCACCGCGCCGGTGACATCCGGGCGGCGCTCTACGTCGTTCACGGCGCCAACGACCCGCGCGTCCCGCGCAGCGAGGCGGAGCAGATCGTGTCGGCGGTGCGAGAGAAGGGGAGGGAGGTCTGGTACCTGCTCGCCCTCGACGAGGGTCACGGGCTGCAGAAGAAGGAAAACCGCGACCACGCGCTCCGGACCGCGGTCCTCTTCCTCGAGAGGACGCTCGCACCGGGCGCCGGGACGGCGAGCTCCGATTGAAGGCCCCGGGGGAGCCATGGCGGAGGGCGCCCTCCCTCACGAGGAGAGATCCCAGGGGCCGCGCAGGGTCGGCTTCCCCAGGGAGGCGGCGAGGCGGGCGCGGAACTCCCTCCTGGGAATGGCCGCGGCCCCGAAGCGGCGCAGGTGGTCGGTCTCCACCTGGCAGTCGACGAGGTCGAACCGGCGGCGCACGAGCCACTCCACCAGGGTGACGAAAGCCACCTTCGAGGCGTCCGGCCGGTCGGTGAACATCGACTCGCCGAAGAAGGTGCCGCCGAGCGACACTCCGTAGAGCCCGCCTGCGAGTTCGGTCCCCTCCCATGCCTCCACCGAGTGGGCGAGCCCCTCCCGGTGCAGGCGCTCATAGGCCTCGATCATCTCCGGGACGATCCAGGTTCCGTCCTGGTCGGGGCGCGCTTTCCCGGCGCAGCCGCGGATGACGAGGCCGAAGGCGGTGTCCGCCCGCACCCGGTAACGGCCCGAGCGCAGCACCCGCCGCAGGGAGCGGGGGACGTGTAGGGCCTCCGGCAAAAGGACCATTCTCGGGTCCGGCGCCCACCACAGGATGGGGGACCCCGGCGAGTACCAGGGGAATATGCCCTGCGCATAGGCCGTCTCAAGCCGACGCTCGGAGAGGTCGCCGCCCACCGCCAGGAGCCCGTCGGGCTCGGCGAGCTCGGGATCGGGAAACGCGGTGGCCCGGTGAAGCCGGAAGATCGCCACGGGGTCAAGAGTGTAAGGCCCCCGCCGGTTCGGCGCGCGCTGCCCTCCCTCCGATGGGGCGAACGGCCAGCTCGCGCCGAGGACGCCTCAGGTCGTTCACTCGTGGTGACCGGAATTGCCTCCACTATGTGGGTTTCTTGTGACCCTTCCCCTACAGGGATTGCGCATGTCCCCAAAAGGGTCGTTTCAATGTGTTTTGACAGCCATCAATAAAGAGCCGCCGCGAGCAAGAACCCAGACATAAAAAGAATGAAATCGCTGAAGTGATGACCGCTCACGCCCCTGGGAGGCCGGTGCCCGAATGAGCGCGCCCTTCAAGCCCCACTGGAACCTGCTTGCTCGACTCTCGATCGCAGTACTGGGGGGCGGCGCCGGCGGAGCGCTGCTCGCGCTCTGGGGGTACTGGCACACGCCGTACGGGCAGCGGCTGCAGGAGGAGGTGGCGCAACCCGTGCTCTTCGACCACCGGCACCACGTGGTCGACGACCTGGTCGACTGCCGCTACTGCCACTTCAACGTGGAGCGGGGAGCCTCGGCTGGGATCCCCTCGACGCAGATGTGCCTCAACTGCCACTCCCAGATCTGGAACAAGAGCCCGAAGCTCGAGCCCATCCGCAAGAGCTACTTCACCGGGATTCCCATCGAATGGGTCCGGGTGCACCAGGTCCCCGACTTCGCCTACTTCAACCACTCCATCCACGTGAAGAAGGGGGTGGGCTGCGTCACCTGTCATGGGCGGGTCGACGAGATGCCGGCGGTGACCAAGGTGGCCTCGCTGCAGATGGCGTGGTGCCTCGACTGCCACCGGAACCCGGCACCCCAGCTCCGCCCGCCGGAGGAGATCACCAGCATGACCTGGGCGCCGCCGGAGGACGCGGCGGCGCGCACCGCCCTCGCTGCCGAGCTCATGAAGAAGTACGACGTCCACTCGCGGGTGAGCTGCACCACATGCCATCGATGAAATCTCTGCCCGTCATCCAGGACCCGGCGACGAAGGCCCTCCCGGGCCACAGGCCCCTCTGGCAGAGCGTGGAGGAGGTTGCGAGGCGCCGCGGCGAGTTCGCCGCGGGGGCGGCCGAGGCCCCTCCGGAGCTCTCGCGCCGCTCCTTCCTCCAGATTCTCGGCGCCTCCGCCGCCTTCGCCGGCCTCACCGCCTGCCAGCCGCCGCGGGACAAGATCGTCCCCTACGTGCAGGAGCCGAAGGAGGACCGCCCCGGCAAGCGGCTCCACTACGCGACCGCCCTCTCCTTCGAGGGCTACGCCACCGGCCTCGTGGTCGCGGCGGCCGAGGGCCGGCCGGTGAAGGTGGAGGGAAACCCGGCGCACCCGGCGAGCCTGGGCGCCTCCTCCGCCTTCGACCAGGCCGCTCTCCTCGACCTCTACGATCCCGGGCGCGCCAAGGGGCTGTGGCGCAAGGGGCAGGCGCTCGGGTTCCGGACCTTCCTCTCCGAGGTCCAGAAGCTCTCCGCCGCACACGAGGCCGATGGGGGCGCCCGGCTGTCGTTCCTCCTCGCCCCCGATGCCTCGCCGCTCCTAGCCGAGTTCCGCCGCCGCCTGCAGCTGCGCTTCCCCAGGGCGACCTTCCGCTTCTGGGCGCCCATCGCCGACGACCACGCCCAGGAGGGCGCGCGCCTCGCCTTCGGTCGAAAGCTCGATCTGCACGCTCGCCTCGAGCGGGCGCGGGTCATCCTCGCTCTCGACTCGGACTTCCTCGCCACCCCCGGCGACTCCCTGCGCCTCACGCGCGAGTTCGCGAGCCGGCGGCAGCCGGGCGAGGAGATGAGCCGCCTCTACGTGGCCGAGCCGGCCATGACCCTCACCGGCGCCGTCGCCGACCACCGCTTCCGCGTCGGCCCCGCCGAGGTGAGCCCCTTCGCCTCCGCGGTGGCCGCCGAGCTCGGTCTGGGGAAGCGGAGCGCCCCGCCGGGATCGCCGCTCGCCCGCGCCGCCAAGGCGGTGGCCGCCGACCTCTCCCGGAACCGGGGGCGCTCGCTCGTGCTCGTCGGCCCCAGGCAGCCGGCGAGCGTCCACGCCCTCGCTCACGCCCTCAACTCCGCCCTGGGCAACGCCGGCGAGACCGTGGTCTACACGAAGCCGGTGCTCGGGGACGCGGCCCCGAGCTCGGCGGCGATCACCGACCTCGCGAGGGACGTAGAGGCAGGCAGGGTGGACACGCTCGTCGTCACCGCGTGGAACCCGGTCTACGCCGCCCCGGCGGCGACCGACCTCGGCGCCCTGCTCGCCCGGGTGCCGAACGCCATCTACCACTCGCTCCGGGAGGACGAGACCTCGAAGGCCTGCAGCTGGCGGGTGGCTGCCTCGCATCCGTTCGAGTCCTGGGGGGACGCGCGCGGGCGCGACGGGACGGTGAGCATCGTCCAGCCGCTCATCGCCCCCCTCTACGAGAGCGTGTCGACGGTGGACTTCCTCGCCGCCTTCCTCGACGAGGGGGACAAGGGGGGGCTGCGCCACCTGCAGGAGACCTGGAGGGCCCGCACCGGCCTCGATCCGGCCACCTTCGACCGGGAGTGGCAGCGCTGGCTCCGCCAGGGGATCGTGGCCGGCACCGCCGAGTCCCCGGTGGTGGCCGCGCTCGCCGTCCCCCCCGCCGAGCTGACGGCGCTCGATCCGCCTGCAAGGCCCGAGGGGCTCGAGATCGCCTTCGCCCCCGACTACTCGGTCTGGGACGGCCGCTTCGCCAACAACGCCTGGTTGCAGGAGCTTCCCGACCCCGTCACCAAGGTCACCTGGGACAACGCCGCCTACCTCTCCGCCGAGACGGCGCGCCGGCTGGGCGTGTCGGAGGGCCAGGTCGTCACCCTCGCCGTGAAGGGCGGCTCCCTCTCGGCTCCGGTGAAGGTGATGCCGGGCCACGCCGACGACTGCGTCACGCTGCCGCTCGGCTACGGCCGCGCCGACGGAGGTGCGGTCTCGAAGGGGGTGGGCGTGAACGCCTACCGCCTCCGCACCACGCCCGGCGCCTGGCGGGTGGCCGGCGCCGCGGTCACCCCCGGCAAGGGCAAGCACCGCTTCGCCGTCCCCCAGGGGCACTTCGCCATGGAAGGCCGCCCGCTCGCGCTCGACTTCGCGTCGCACGAGTGGGCGCACGGCGAGGGAGGGGGCGAGCTCGAGCACCTGCGCGGGACTCCGCCCACCGCCCAGGTCCCGGTCGACTACTCGAAGCCGGACTACAAGTGGGGCATGGCGGTCGACCTGTCCCGCTGCACCGGGTGCAGCGCCTGCCTCGTCGCCTGCCAGGAGGAGAACAACATCCCGGTGGTGGGGGCGGAGCAGGTGGCGAAGGGGCGCATCATGCAGTGGATCCGCATCGACCGCTACTACAGCGGCCCGGCGGCGGATCCGCAGACCATCAGCCAGCCGGTGATGTGCCAGCACTGCGAGACGGCTCCCTGCGAGTACGTGTGCCCGGTGAACGCCACCGTGCACTCGGACGAGGGGCTGAACGAGATGGTCTACAACCGCTGCGTGGGCACGCGCTACTGCTCGAACAACTGCCCCTACAAAGTGCGCCGCTTCAACTTCCTCAACTACCGGCCGGAGGTGGCTCCGGTCGAGACCCTGCTCATGAACCCCGACGTGACGGTGCGCTCCCGCGGCGTCATGGAGAAGTGCACCTACTGCGTGCAGCGCATCGAGCGGGCCCGCATCGAGGCCCGGGTGGCTGGAAAGAAGATCGAGGGCCTGCAGTCCGCCTGCCAGCAGGCGTGCCCGGCCGAGGCCATCGTCTTCGGCAACCTGAACGACTCGGGGTCGAAGGTGGCGAGGCTCCACGACGACGCCCGGCGCTACGACCTCCTGCACGAGCTCGGCACGAGGCCGCGAACCGCCTACCTGGCGCGGATCCGCAACCCCAACCCGGACCTGGCATGACCCCCGAAGCCGCCGCCGCAGCCACGAAGGGCCCGCTCGCCGAGGCCCCGCTCATCCTCGGGCACCCGACCGACCGACAGCTCAACGACGAGCTGCTCGCCCCCATCTTCGACCCGAACGCCAACTGGAAGAAGGCGGTGGGGGTCGCGGCGGCCGGCACCGGCCTGCTCGCCGTCGGGGTCGTCGTCACCATCGCCCGCGGCATCGGCATGTGGGGCAACAACATCCCGGTGGGCTGGGGCTACGGGATCATCAACTTCGTCTGGTGGATCGGCATCGGCCACGCCGGCACCCTCATCTCCGCCATCCTCCTGCTCTTCCAGCAGAAGTGGCGCACCTCCATCAACCGCTTCGCCGAGGCCATGACCATCTTCGCGGTCATGCAGGCGGGGCTCTTTCCCCTCATCCACACCGGCCGCCCCTGGTTCGCCATCTACTGGCTCTTCCCCTACCCGAACACCATGGGGATCTGGCCCAACTTCAAGAGCCCGCTCATCTGGGACGTGTTCGCCGTCTCGACCTACTTCACCATCTCGCTGCTCTTCTGGTTCGTGGGGCTCGTTCCCGACCTGGCGGCGCTGCGCGACAGCGCCAAGTCGAAGGTGCACCGCATCGCCTACGGCATCTTCGCCCTCGGGTGGAAGGGCTCCTCGCGCCACTGGCAGCACTACCGCATCGGCTACCTCATCCTGGCGGCGCTCTCGACCCCGCTCGTGCTCTCGGTGCACTCGATCGTGAGCTTCGACTTCGCCGTGGCGCAGCTCCCCGGCTGGCACACCACCATCTTTCCCCCCTACTTCGTGGCTGGCGCGGTCTTCAGCGGGTTCGCGATGGTGCTCACCCTCATGATCCCGGCCCGGGCGGTGCTCCACTTCGAGAAGGTGGTGACGGTGCGCCACCTCGAGAACATGGCCAAGGTGATGCTCGTCACCGGGCTCATCGTCTCCTACGGCTACGGGATGGAGAACTTCATGGCCTGGTACGGCGGCAGCGCCTACGAGGCCTTCCTCTTCTTCCGGACGAGGACCACCGGCCCCTACGCCCCCATCTACTGGACCTTGATCTTCTGCAACGTGCTCGTGCCTCAGACGTTCTGGTTCAAGAAGCTCCGCACCAACCTCGCCTGGCTCTGGATCGCCTCCATCCTCGTCAACGTCGGCATGTGGTCGGAGCGCTTCGTCATCATCGTCGTCTCGCTGCACCGCGACTTCCTGCCCTCCTCGTGGGGGATCTACGCGCCCACCTGGGTGGACTGGAGCATCTACGTCGGGACTCTCTCCTTCTTCAGCCTGCTCTTCCTCCTCTTCCTGCGCTTCGTGCCGTCGGTGGCGGTGGCCGAGGTGAAGGAGCTGAACCACGAGCTCCACCACCAGGCCGGGGGGCACGCATGAGAGAGCCGCGCGTCGTCCTCTGCCAGCTCGCCAGCGTGGAGAAGCTCTACGACGCCGCCCGGACGCTCCAGGCGGCGGGCTTCACCGCCCTCGACTTCTACTCGCCCTATCCGCTGCCGGGCTCGGACGAGGTTCTGAAGCTGCGCCGCTCCCCGGTCCCGGCCATCGCCGCCGTGGCCGGCTTCACGGGCGTGGCCCTCGCCGTTCTCATGCAGTGGTGGATGAACGACGTCGACTACGCCCTCAACGTCGGCAACCGGAGCGCGGTGCCCTCGCCCACCTGGGTCCCCATCATGTTCGAGCTCGGGGTGCTGCTCGCCGGCATCGCGATCTTCCTCGGCCTCCTAGCGCTCTTCCGCTTCCCCCAGCCCTACGACCCGCTCTTCGAGGTGGACGCCTTCCGCTCCGCCACCGTGGACGCCCTCTGGCTCTCGGTGAAGGTGGAGGCCGGCGAGGTGGAACGGGTCTCGAGCGAGCTCCGCCAGCTGGGCGCCTCCGAGGTGCAGCTCGTCCCGGAGGGCGCATGAGAGCGCTCTCGCTCGCGGTCCTCGCGCTCCTCGCCGGGTGCGAGTGGATCGATCCCATGATGCACCAGCCCAAGGTGAAGCCCTACCGGGCGAGCGAGTTCTACCCGGACCAGATCGCCATGCGGGCGCCGCCGCCGGAAGTGGTCGACCTCGCCTCCCCCGACCCGGCGCTGGCCACCGGGCGCAACCCCGACGGGACCCCGCTGGCGCGGATCCCGGTGGCGGTGTCGCTCGAGATGCTGGAGACGGGAAGGAAGCGCTACGAGGTGTTCTGCGCCGTCTGCCACGGCGTCCTCGGCGACGGACAGACGCCGGTGGCGAGGAACATGTCGCTCCGGCCCCCGCCGGCGCTCGCCGACGACGCCGCGCGCTCCGAGGGCTTCTTCTTCACCGTCATGACCGAGGGCTACGGCTACATGCCCTCCTACCGGGCCTGGCTCGACGTCGACGAGCGCTGGGCGATCGTCGCCTACCTGCGCGCCCTCCAACTCTCGCAGCACGCCCGGCTCGACCAGGCACCTCCGGCGGTGCGGGCCGCGCTTCAGAAGGAGACTCGATGAACGCCGCCCCCTTCACCGGAGGACGGAGCCTCCTCGCGCGCTCCGCCGCCCTGGGCCTCCTCGGCCTCGGGCTCACCGGCGTGGGAGCGGCGCTCGACCTGCGCCGCGCGCTCTTCTCGTACCTCGCCGCCTATACTTTCTGGGTGGGGATCGCGGCGGCGGCGCTCGTCTTCCTCCTCGCCAACGAGGCCGCCGGCGCGCGCTGGTACATCGTGGTGCGCCGGCTGCTCGAGACCATCCCCTCGGCGCTCGCCGTCCTGGCGGTCCTCTTCCTCCCCATCGCGCTCGGGATGAGGGAGCTCTACCCGTGGGCCGCGCCGGCCGGCGCGCCCTCCCTCGCCGGGCACGGGGCGGCGGCCGCCGCCGCCCACCTGTGGGAGCACCGCCACCCCTGGCTCAACGTCCCCTTCTTCCTCTTCCGGGCGGTTCTCTACCTCGTCGTGCTACTGGCGGTGGGAGCGCTCATGCGGAGCTGGTCGCTCCGGCAAGACGGGTCGGGCGATCCCGACCTCACCCTCAAGATGCGGAGGCTCTCGGCCGGGTCCCTGCCCTTCGTGGCGCTCGCCATCACCTTCGCGGCCGTCGACTGGCAGATGTCGCTCTCGGCCTTCGTCTTCTCCACCATCTTCGGCGTCTACTGGTTCTCGGGGAGCCTGGTGGCGGCCATCGGGGTCCTCATCATCGCCGTCGCCGCCGCCTCCAAGGAGGAGCCCCTGCGGGCGGCGCTCAACGCCAACCACGTCCACTCCCTCGGCAAGTACCTGCTCGCCTTCACCGCCTTCTGGGCCTACATCGCCTTCTCCCAGTACCTGCTCATCTGGATCGCGAACCTCCCCGAGGAGGTCCCCTGGTACCTGGTGAGGACCGACAGCGGCTGGAAGGGCGTCGGCGTCTTCCTCGCCCTCTTCCAGTTCGTCCTCCCCTTCATCATCCTCCTCTCCCGCTCGCTCAAGCGGCGCCTGGGACCGCTCGTCTTCATGTCGGCGTGGGTCATCGTCGCCCACTACGTCGACGTCTACTGGGTGGTGATGCCGCCCTTGTCGCCCCGAGGGCCGCAGCCGAGCTGGATGGACCTCGCCGCGCTCCTGGGCGTGGGCGGAGTGGCGGTGGCCTTCGTCGTCTCCCGGCTGCGCGGTCACCCGCTCGTCCCCGCCCGCGATCCCAACCTCTCCGACTCCCTCGGGTACGAGCCCCTGCAATGAGCGAGCACGAAAACGGTCACCCGGTGGTCCGGGCAGAGCAGGACCGGATCGCGACGCCGCGCATCCTCCTCGTCGCCTTCGCCTCCCTCCTCGTCTTCTTCATCGCCTCGGTGGTGACGGTGCAGGGGATGTACCGCAAGCGGGCGGAGCTCCTGCCGGACGGGCCGCCCCGCTGGCCGGCCGAGATCGGCGACCGGAAGATCGGCCTCCTCGAGCAGCGCCTGTTCAGCCTGGCGGTGGAGCCGAAGGAGGAGAAGCGCGCCCAGCTCGAGAGGTTGCGCAGCTGGGGCTGGGTCGATCGCCGGGCCGGGGCGGTCCACATGCCCATCGGGGAGGCCATGGAGCGGGTGGCCCGGGGGGAGCGCCCGTGAGGACGAGCGCCGCGGCGCTTCTCGCCGCCCTCCTCGTCGCCGCCCCGCTGAAGGCCCCCGGGGCGGAGGGCGACCTGCCCCCGCCGCTGCAGGGAGTGGACATCGAGGAGAGGCTGGGAGCGCGGGTCCCGGAGCGGTCGGTCTTCCTCGACCAGGACGGCAAGCCCGTGCACCTGGGCGACTACCTGGGGAAGGGAAAGCCGGTGGTGGTGGCGCTCGTCTACTACGAGTGCCCGATGCTGTGCGGGCTCGTCCTGGGCGGCATGGCGCGAGGGATGAAGGAGACCGGCCTCGTCCTCGGCCAGGACTACCAGGCGCTCTCGGTGAGCTTCGACCCCCGAGAGAAGCCGGCCGAAGCGCTCGTGCGCCAGAAAGGGCTCCTGCAGTCGCTCGACCGGGCGGACGCCAAGGACGCCTGGCCGTTCCTGGTGGGGCTGGAGAAGGACAGCCGCTCGCTCGCCGACGCCGTCGGCTTCCACTACAAGTTCGACGAGGAGACGAAGCAGTACGCCCACGCGGCCGCCATCTTCGTGCTCACCCCCGACGGCCGCGTCTCGCGATACCTGTACGGGATCGAGTTCCCGGGCCGGGACCTGCGGCTCGCGCTGGTGGAGGCGGCCGGCGGCCGGATCGGGACGAGCTTCGACCGCTTCCTGCTCACCTGCTACCGCTACGACCCCATGGCCCGCAAGTACGTCCCCTACGCCATGGGGATGGTGCGCGCCGGCGCGCTCCTCGTGCTCTTCGGGCTCGCCGGCGCGCTCGTCTTCTACTGGCGCCGCGAGGTGAAGGGGGGGAAGCGATGAACGAGATCAACGAGTTCCTGCGGAACCTGCTCTTCCTGCCCAAGCAGGCCTCGGAGTACGCGCGCTCCATCGACCACCTGCACTTCTTCGTCTTCGTCTCCAGCATGATCGGCGCCTGGACGGTGGTGGCGACCACGCTCGTCTTCATCGTCCGCTACCGGCGCCGGCGCGCCCTGCAGACGACCGAGCACGTGGATCCCAAGCCGATCCAGGAGGCGGTGTTCGTCGGCGTCCCCCTCGCCCTCTTCCTCGCCTTCTTCGCCATCGGCTACCCGCAGTACGTGACGCTGCAGACGCCGCCCAAGGACGCGAGCGACGTCTACGTGATGGCGAAGAAGTGGATGTGGAAGTTCGCCTACCCGGGCGGGCCGAACTCGACCGACGTGCTGCGCGTGCCGGTGGGGCGGCCCATCCGGCTGCTGCTCACCTCGCGGGACGTCATCCACTCCTTCTTCGTCCCCGCCCTGCGCCTCAAGCAGGACGTCCTGCCGGGCCGCTACACCCAGACCTGGTTCCAGGCGAGCGAGCCCGGGCGATACCCCATCTTCTGCGCCGAGTACTGCGGGCTCGGCCACTCCGCCATGCTGGGCGAGCTCGTGGTCATGCCCGCCGGGGAGTTCGACTCCTGGATGGAGCAGCAGCGCCGCACGAACCACGCGGCCGCCCAGGACGAGCAGCCCATCGCCTCCGAGGATGTCGACTTCCGGGGGAACCTCCTCGAGCAGGGGCGACGGGTCGCCGTCGTGCAGGGGTGCTTCAAGTGCCACTCCGTCGATGGCAGCCAGCACGTCGGCCCGACCTGGCTCGACCTCTACAACCGCAAGGTGAAGCTCGAGGACGGGCGGTCGGTCGTGGCCGACGAGGCCTACCTCACCCGCTCCATGATGGAGCCCAACGCCGAGATCGTCGCCGGCTACAAGCCGGTCATGCCCACCTTCCAGGGCAAGCTGTCCGCGCCGGAGGCGGCCGCCATCGTCGAGTTCATCAAGTCCCTGCGCACGGACGCCGCCACTCCCGAGCCCCAGAAGGGTCCGATCTATGTCCCCGTCTCCGGCAAGTGAGATGACCTACAACTCGCCCAACTACCTGAACGCCGAGAAGGGCCTGCGGTCCTGGTTCCTCACGCTCGACCACAAGCGCATCGCGGTCATGTACCTCGTGCTCGTGGTCGCCGCGTTCGCCCTGGGCGGCTTCTTCGCCATGTTGATCCGGCTCGAGCTGCTCACGCCCGGCCCGACCATCATGGACGCGATGACCTACAACCGGATGTTCACGCTCCACGGCGTGATCATGATCTTCCTCTTCATGATCCCGGCCATCCCCAGCATCTTCGGGAACTTCCTCCTCCCGCTCATGCTCGGCGCCGAGGACGTGGCCTTCCCACGCATCAACCTCTTCACCGTCTACCTCTACCTCATCGGCGCGGCCATCGCGGTGTGGGGCATGATCCAGGGCGGGACCTTCTACACCCCCTACAGCACCACCACCGTGACCACGGTGGCGCCGGTCCTGCTCGGCGCCTTCATCCTCGGCATGGGGTCGGTGCTCACCGGGCTCAACTTCATCGTCACCATCCACACGCTGCGCGCCCCGGGGCTCACCTGGATGAGGCTGCCGCTCTTCGTCTGGGCCATGTACGCGACGAGCGTGATCCAGGTGCTCGCCACCCCGGTGCTGGGGATGACGCTCCTGCTCGTGGCGGTGGAGAAGGCCTTCGGCTTCGGGATCTTCGATCCGGCTCGGGGCGGCGATCCCATCCTCTTCCAGCACCTCTTCTGGTTCTACTCGCACCCCGCCGTCTACATCATGGTGCTGCCGGCCATGGCGGTGGTGAGCGAGGTGGTGCAGGCCTTCGCCCGCAAGAACATCTTCGGCTACAAGGCGGTGGCCTTTTCCTCGCTGGGGATCGCCTTCGTGGGCTTCTTCGTCTGGGGCCACCACCTCTTCACCTCGGGGCAGTCCACCTTCGCCTCCGGCATCTTCGGGGTCCTCTCGATGTTCGTGGGGATCTTCACCGCCATCAAGGTCTTCAACTGGACCGCCACCCTCTACAAGGGCGCCATCCACGTGGCCGCGCCCTTCGTCTACTTCCTCGGCTTCCTCTACTTCCTCATGTTCGGCGGCCTGACCGGCATCGCGCTCTCCACCGTGTCGCTCGACGTCCACTGGCAGGACACCTACTTCGTGGTGGCCCACTTCCACTTCATCATGGTGGGGGCCACCATCATGGCCTTCCTGGCCGGGCTCCACTACTGGTGGCCAAAGATGTTCGGGCGCATGTACTCCGAGAGATGGGCGCTCGCGGCCGCGGTCCTCGTCATCCTCGGGTTCAACGCCACCTTCATCCCCCAGTTCCTGCTCGGCAACATGGGAATGCCGCGGCGCTACTACTCCTATCCGGAGCAGTTCTGGTCCCTCAACGTGGCCTCCACCGCCGGGGCCTCGCTGCTCGCATTCGGGTTTCTCATCGTGCTCGCTTACCTGGTGGTGTCGCTCGTGAACGGCCGGGTGGCGGGGCCGAACCCGTGGGGCTCGCGCGGCTACGAGTGGAACACCCCCTCGCCACCGTCGGTCCTCAACTTCCCGGAGACTCCCACCATCACCCGCAGCGCCCACGACTACCAGGACGCCCTGGAGGGCGAGGTGACGCATGCCCACTGAAGCCGCGGCCACGCCCCAGCTGGCCCATCACTTCCCCAGCCTGGAGGCGCAGGAGCACGCCGCCCGCATGGGCATGTGGCTCTTTCTCGCCACCGAGATCCTGCTCTTCACGGTGCTCTTCACCGCCTACGCCGTCTACCGCTTCCTCTTCCCGACCGGGTTCGAGGACGCGAGCAAGTTCGCCCACGTCGCCCTCGGCGCCACCAACACGGTGGTGCTCATCACCTCCTCTCTCACCGTGGCGCTCGCCATCTACTACGCGCGCCAGGGCGAGTCGAGGAAGACGGTGGCGCTCCTCGCCGTCACCATCGCCTTCGGGGCGGCCTTCCTGGTGCTGAAGGGCTTCGAGTATCACGACCACTTCGTGGAGGGGCAGCTGCCGGGCCGCTACTACCACTTCGAGGGGCTCTCCGGCCCGGGGGTGAGCATGTACTTCACCCTCTACTTCCTCATGACCGGCCTGCACGGGCTCCACGTGGTCGTCGGGATGGGCGTGCTCACCTGGGTGGCGGTGCGGGCGGCGCGGGGCGACTTCAGCCGCTCGTACTCGACGCCGGTCGAGCTCGGCGGCCTCTACTGGCACCTCGTCGACCTCATCTGGATCTTCCTCTTCCCCCTCTTCTACCTGCTCTAGCCGGAGGCTCCGTGGCAGCGACATCCCACGCTCACAAGGAGTTCGGGCCCGCCCAGTACCTCGCGGTCTGGGTGGGGCTGCTCGTGCTCACCGCCCTCACCGTGGCGGTGTGGAAGATGCATTTCTCCCTGGGGACGCGCGTGACGTTGGCGCTCACCATCGCCACCTTCAAGGCGGGCCTCGTCGCCCTCTTCTTCATGCACCTCTGGGAGCACGGCGGGGTGACCCGGCTGGTGATGGCCACCTCCCTCCTCTTCCTCGTCCTCCTCATCGGGCTCGTCCTCGCCGACAACGCCACCCGCTTCCAGTACGCGAACCCTCCCTACTCCGAGCCCTGGTTGCAGGTGCCCTACCAGCAGATGGCGCCTCCCATGCAGGACCAGCCGCCGCCCCTCGAGGCCGCGCCGCCGCAGCGGCGGCCGTAGGCGCGGCCCGAGCCCCTCAGCGGGCGCCGAGCACCTCGGCGGCGAGGCGCTCGTAAGAGGCGAGGTCGCTCGCCGAGAAGCAGCACAGGACCACCCGGTCGATCTCCGGGTAGCGGACGACGCCCTCCTTCGCCTCGCGGAGCGCGATGGGCACGGCGCGCTCGAGGGGAAAGCCGTAGGCGCCGGTGGAGATGGAGGGGAAGGCGAGGGTGCGGGCGCCCACCCCAGCCGCGAGCTCGAGCGAGCGCCGGTAGCAGCGGGCGAGCGTCGCCTCCTCCCCCTCCGAGCCGCCCCGCCAGACCGGCCCCACCGTGTGCACGACCCAGCGGGCGGCCAGGCGGTGACCGCCGGTGAGCTTCGCCTCGCCCGGCCGGCATCCCCCGAGCGATCGGCACTCGGAAAGGAGCCCCGGGCCGGCGGCGCGGTGGATGGCGCCGTCCACCCCGCCTCCTCCGAGGAGGGAGGAGTTCGCCGCGTTCACGATCGCGTCCACCGCCAGGCGGGTGATGTCCCCGAGCACGGTCTCGATGCGCCCGGACTGGTAGAGAGCCATGCGTGCAGATGATGCGTCGGCCGCGGCTCGAAAACCATCCGCCCCGGGGACACGCCCCATTTCGGTTCTCGTGCCGGGGCAAACTCCGCGCCCGGAATAGACGCAAATCAAGTCCGTCCGCAACCTTTGCGCACGCGCTTCGCCGGCGAAGTACCCCGTCGACGTTCGCGCGCGGTCCGCGAATTGCTTTCCCTGACGGAACCGTGAAGGGTCGCATCCTCGTCCTCGATCCCCACAAGGCACAGCGCGCGGCGCTGCTCGCCGCCTTGAAAGAGGCAGGTTACGAGGTGTCGGACGCGGCCTCCGCCGAGGCGGGGCTCGAGGCCCTGCGCGGCTTCGCCTTCGACGGGGTCGTCTGCGCCGCCTGCGCCCCGGGCTACAGCGCCCCGGCGCTCGTCTCGCAGGCCCGCGCCGCCGGCTCCGACGCCGCCTTCGTGGTGGGCTGCACCCGCGAGACCCTGGAGGTCGCCATCGAGGCGATGCGGAGCGGGGCGGAGGGGTACGTCCTCGACTCCGACGACGGCTCGAGCGCGCTCACGGCGGTGGGGCGCGCCCTGGAGAGGCGCGAGCAGCGTCGCGAGGCCCGCGATCTGCGCGAGCGGGCCCGCGCCCGCCTCACCTTCCTCGGGCAGGCGCCCGAGGCGCTCGCCGTGGGCGAGGTGGTGCGCCGCGCCGCGCCGACCAAGGCGACCGTGCTCGTGCAGGGAGAGGCGGGGACGGGGAAGTCGCTCGTGGCCGAGATGATCCACGAGGCCTCGCCGCGGCGCGACCGGCCCTTCGTGCGGGTGAACTGTGCCGCGCTCTCGGAGGCGCTGCTCGAGGTGGGGCTCTTCGGCTGCGAGGCCGGCGTCTTCCCCGACCTCCCCTCCCGGCGGGAGGGCGCGGTGGTGCGCGCCGACGGGGGCACCCTCCACCTCCAGGAGGTGGCGCACCTGCCCGCCCCGCTGCAGGTGAAGCTCCTGCGCCTCCTGCAGCACGGAGAGTACGAGCCGCTCGGGGCGCGCGAGACGTCGCGAGTGGACGTGCGGGTGGTGGCCTCGACCCGGGACGACCTCGGCGAGGAGGTCCGGGCTGGGCGGTTTCGGGACGACCTCTACTACCGGCTCAACGTGGTGGCGCTGGCGCTGCCCCCCCTGCGTGCGCGCAAGGGGGACCTGCCGGCGCTCGCCGTCCACTTCCTCGCCGGCTACGGCCGGGCGGCCGGGAAGGTGGTGCGCGGGCTCACCCCCGGAGCCCTCTCGACGCTCTTCGCCTACGAGTGGCCGGGGAACGTCCGGGAACTCGAGAACGCCATGGAGGCGGCGGCGGCGAGCTGCAGCGGCGACCAGGCCGGCACCGACGACCTGCCCGCGGTCCTGCACGGAGCGAGGCCCGACGACACCACCACGAGCGCGCTCATCCCCGGGGCGAGCCTGTTCGAGATCGAGCGCGAGGCGATCCTGCGGACCCTCGACTCGGTGGGCGGCTCCACAGCCCGGGCCGCCGAGATCCTCGGGGTCTCGGTGAGGAAGATCCAGTACCGCCTGAAGGAGTACCGAACCGGCCAGCAGCCGAGCCGCTCCCGGGCGCACGAGGAGGGGAGGGAACCCTTTTGAGGTTGATCCCCGTCAAATTCGGGGCCCCCCCCTGGGCATAACGTGGCGGAAATGCGGCGCCTTGCGGCGCCCGAGGAAGGGAAAGCGATGACGGCTCGACCCTCGTTTCGACGAAGAGCGCTCGGCGCGGCGCTCCTGCTAGCGATCCCCGCGCTCGAGCGCGCGAGCGAGCCCGCGGAGGCGACCCTGGAGGCCCCGGCCGGGCCGCTCGACATCCAGGCCGAGCCGCCCCCCTTCACCGAGGGGATCTTCCCCTGCTCGCAGTGCCACGACCGCGCCGTGGACGCGAAGCCGAAGCAGCTCGCCTTCCACGACGAGATCCAGGCGAGCCTGCACCACGGGCCGCCCTCGCGCTGGTGCCTCGACTGCCACGACAACGCCAAGCGGGACTTCCTCCACCTCATCAACGGCGAGCTCGTCCCCTTCACCGCCTCCTACCGGCTGTGCGGGCAGTGCCACGGCGACAAGTACCGGGACTGGCGCGTCGGAGTGCACGGCAAGCGCGTCGGCATGTGGAACGGGGCCAAGACCTACTTCCTGTGCGTGAACTGCCACAACCCGCACAGTCCGCGCTTCAAGGCGCTGAAGCCCCTGCCTCCGCCCATCCCCCCCCAGGACCAGGGCTTCGCCGCCTCCGCGCCGGCGTCGGCCCCGGAGCCAAGGAAGGCCCCATGAGCGCATCCCCCCGACTCCCCGTGATCCAGGATGCCCCGGCCGAGCCCGGGGCGCCCTTCTCCCGGCGCGGATTCCTCAAGACCGCGGCCTCCGGCGCCGCGCTGGCGGCGCTCGCCGCCTGCAAGCCCGCCGCGGTGGTGGAGGAGCTCGAGCGCCGGAACTTCAAGGAGCTCAAGAAGGACGAGCTCGCCGCCATCCTGGTGCGCCTGGAGAAGCGCTACTCCGAGGAGTACGGCAAGGGAGTGACGGTGACCGCCACCGGACCCATGGCGGGGGTGAACTTCGGCTACGGCCTCGACCTGTCGAGGTGCATCGGCTGCCGGCGCTGCGTCTACGCCTGCGTGAAGGAGAACAACCAGTCGAGGAAGCACCCGCAGATCCAGTGGATCCGCGTCCTGCAGATGGAGAAGGAGCACGGCGTCGACCTGACGCACGCCACCCCCTACTACGACCCGGAGCTCGTGCCCGAGCCGGGCCACTTCTACATGCCGGTGCAGTGCCAGCAGTGCCGCCACCCGCCCTGCACCAAGGTGTGCCCGGTGAAGGCCACCTGGAAGGAGCCGGACGGGATCGTGGTCATCGATTACGACTGGTGCATCGGCTGCCGCTGCTGCACCGCCGCCTGCCCCTACGGCGCGCGCAAGTTCAACTGGGCCGAGCCGGAGCTGCCGGCGGCCGAGATGAACCCGGTCACCCACTACCTCGGGAACCGGCCGCGCCCCAAGGGAGTGGTGGAGAAGTGCACCTTCTGCATCCAGCGCTCGCGCGTGGGCCGCTACCCGGCGTGCGTGGAGATCTGTCCGGTGGGGGCGAGGAAGTTCGGCAACCTCCTCGACCCGAACAGCGAGATCCGCCAGGTGATGGAGCGCAAGCGCGTCTTCGTCTTCAAGGAGGAGCTCGCCACCGAGCCGCAGTTCTACTACTTCTACGCGACCTAGCGCGGACGGGAGAGCGCCATGGGCATCTTCGAGTTCCTCAAGGGGGCCGCCCGCCAGGTGGCGACCGGGGGCAAGACGTACAAGGCGTGGATGGCCCTGCTCCTCGCCATGATCGGGGTCGGGCTCCTGGGCTACGCCAAGCAGTACCGGATCGGGCTCATCGCCACCAACATGCGCGACCAGGTGACCTGGGCCTTCTACGTGGGCAACTTCACCTTCCTGGTGGGCGTGGCAGCGGCGGCGGTGCTGCTCGTCGTCCCCGCCTACGTGTACCACTGGAAGCCCATGAAGGAGGTGGTGGTGCTCGGCGAGCTCCTCGCCATCAGCGCCCTCACCATGTGCCTCACCTTCATCCTCGTGGACATGGGCCGCCCGGACCGGCTCCTCCACATCGTCCCCGGGATCGGGAGCCCGAACTGGCCGAGCTCGCTGCTCTCCTGGGACGCGCTCGTCTTGAACGCCTACCTGGTGGTGAACCTGTCGGTGGCGGTCCACATCCTCTACAAGGCGTACCGGGGCGAGGGGTACGCGAAGTGGTTCGTCGTCCCGGTGGTGCTGCTGAGCGTCCCCATGGCGGTCGGCATCCACACCGTCACCGCCTTCCTCTACAACGGCATGGCGGCGCGCCCCTTCTGGAACGCTTCCATCCTCGCCCCGCGCTTCCTCGCCTCCGCCTTCTGTTCCGGGCCGGCGGTGATGATCGTCCTCTTCCAGATCCTGCGCCGCACCACCGGCCTCGAGATCAAGGACGAGGCCATCTGGAAGGTGGCCGAGCTCATGGCCTACGCCATGTTCTTCAACCTCTTCTTCCTCGGCGCCGAGCTCTTCAAGGAGTACTACTCCCGGACCGAGCACCTCCTCTACACCGAGTACTTGTGGTCCGGGATCGGGGACAAGCGCGCGCTCGTGCCCTACGCCTGGTTCGCGCTCGTTGCGAGCGTCATCGCCTTCCTCCTCTTCCTCATCCCGGCGACTCGCAAGAACTGGGTCACCCTCAACGTGGGGGCGGTCCTCATCTTCGCCGGCGTCTACATCGAGAAGGGGATGGGGCTCGTCATCCCCGGCATGACCCCCGACACGCTCGGCGAGATCTACGAGTACCGCCCCACGCCCAACGAGTGGATGGTGGCGGTGGGCGTCTTCGGGCTGGGGGGCCTGGTCTTCACGGCGCTCGTGAAGATCGCGGTCCCCATCATGCAGGGGACCTTCCGGGCCCAGGGCGCCGCGGCGCCGGAGGGCGGCGTCGCGATGGGCGTGCGAGGATGATGGACGGAGCAGCCTGGACGGGGTAGAAGCGCCCCGACCACCGCAAGGAGAAACGAACCATGAAGAAGACCCTCGTCGCCGCCGCCCTCCTCTCCCTCGTCGCCCCCGCCGCCCGCGGCGACGAGGCGGCCGCCACCTTCCAGGCCAAGTGCGCCGTGTGCCACGGCAAGGACGGCAAGGGCCAGAACCCGATGGGCCAGAAGCTCGGGGTGAAGGACCTGACGGTGACCAAGCTCTCGCAGGCCGACGTCGAGAAGACCATCACCGACGGCAAGGGCAAGATGACCGGCTTCAAGGGCAAGCTCTCCGACGCCGAGATCAAGGCGATGGCGAGCTTCGTGAAGGGCGGCCTGAAGTAGCGAAGACGCCGCGAGAGCCGGCCGAGAGCTCACTCCACCGGGAAGAGGGGAGGTGTGCGCAGCCGCGCCGGCTCCTTGCCCTCCGCCCCGGGCGCGAAGTCCGCGGCCTGCAGCCGCCGGGGGAGCGCCTCCACCGGAGTCGCCTCGGGCACGGGTCCCTCCGCCCCGGAGGCCTCGAGCTCCCGCAGCCGCCGGGCCGAGGGGAGCACCCGCGATTCGAGGGAGCCGACGAACCCGTTGTAGGCGTCCACCGCGGCTCCGAGCTGCTTGCCGAGCCGGCTGACGTGCCCGGCCATGTCCACGATGCGCTTGTGGAGCTCGCGCCCGAGCTCGGCCACCTGGGTGGCGTTCGCCGCCACCGCCTCCTGCTTCCACCCGTAGGCCACCGCCTTGAGGAGCGCGATGAGAGTGGTGGGGGTGGCGAGCACCACCTTGCGCTCCGCCCCCATCTCGATGAGCTCGTGGTCCTGCTCGAGCGCGGCGGCGAAGAAGGACTCCCCGGGGAGGAACAGCACCACGAACTCCGGGGTGGGCCGGAGCTGTTCCCAGTACGCCTTGCGCGAGAGCGCGAGCACGTGGTCGCGCACCTGGCGAGCGTGATCGGCGAGGTGCACGGCGCGCGCGCCGTCGTCGGCCGCCTCCACCGCCTCCAGGTAGGCGGCGAGCGGAGCCTTCGCGTCCACCACCACCGTCCGTCCACCCGGGAGCTGGACCACCAGGTCGGGACGGAGCCGCCCGTCCGCCCCCTCCACCGTCTGCTGCTCGGCGAAGTCGCAGTGCTCCTCCATGCCGGCGAGCTCCACCACCCGCTTCAGCTGCACCTCGCCCCACCGGCCACGGACCTGGGGGGCGCGCAGCGCGCGCACCAGGTTCGAGGCCTCCGAGCGAAGCTGCGACTGCGCCTCGGCGAGGGAACGGACCTGCTCGTTCAGGCCGGCGTAGGCTCCCTCGCGGCGGCGCTCCATCTCGCCCACCTGCGTCTCGAACTTGGCGAGCGTCTGCCGCATGGGCTCGACGAGCTCGCGGATCGACTCCTGCCGCCTCTCCAGGTCGCCGCGGGCGCCTTCCTGGTACCTCTCGAGCGCCTGCTGGGCGAGCTTCAGGAAGGAGGTTCCCGAGGCCTCGAGCGCCTCGGCCGAGAGCGCCCGGAAGGTGTCGGTGAGCCGCCGCTCCGCCTCGGCGAGGAGGAGGCGCTCCTTCTCGAGCGCGCGCCGCTGCTCCTCGAGCGTCGCCTGGAGCCCGGCGCGGAGCGCCGTCTCCTCGCGCAGGCGCTCGGCGGCCGCGGCCGCCGCGTCCTGGCGCGCTCCCAGCTCGGCCTGGAGCTCCTCGACGCGCCGGGAGCGCTCGGCGGCGAGCGCCTCGAGCGAAGCGCACTCGGCCCTCGCGCGCGCGGCGGCGGCCTCCGCCTCGGAGCGCGCCCGGCCCCGCAGGGCGAGCCAGGTGGCAAAGGCGCCGAAAGCGGCGCCCATGGCGAGGACGGCGAGCGTCGAGAAGGCGTCCAAGAAACAGACCTCCGGGCCGCGCCTCGGGCGGCCACCGAACGACGGTATCATCCGCCGCCGACACGCCTGCCCGAGCGACCCGGCGGCGACACCCGTTCGGGTCTTTTGGACGGGAAAGGGAGCCGCTCCCGCACCTGGTTAGGCGCTTTCCACCATACGGCCCAGTAGGGTCTGTCGGCGCTTGACCCAACGCGTCGAGATCTGTGAAACTCCTTCGTTCCATGCCTCTAGGCGAGTTTCGCGCCCGGGCCTTCCCCGGGCGGGTCCGGCAGCGCTTCCTCACCCATCCCTCCCGGAACGGTCGAGTGCCCGCAGTCGCGCTCCCGGACGGGCCAGCGCCACTTTGGGTGTGGGACAAGGTAGGCGGGACGAGGCGAGTCGCATTCCCCCGCCAGTGAGCGGCGGAAGGACCGGAGCGAGACGATGAAGGGCTACCCTGAGAAGCAGGGCCTGTACGATCCGGAGAACGAGCGCGACAGCTGCGGCTTCGGCTTCGTGGTCGACATCAAGGGCAAGAAGTCGCACCAGATCGTCGAGCAGTCCCTGCAGGTGCTCATCAACCTCGAGCACCGCGGCGCCGCCGGCGCCGAAAAGAACACCGGCGACGGGGCCGGCATTCTCCTGCAGCTGCCGGACGCCTTCCTGCGCAAGGAGGCGAAGAAGCTGGGCATCGAGCTGCCGCCCGCGGGCCGCTACGGCGTCGCCATGGCCTTCTTGCCCCAGGATACGGCCAGCCGCGAGGCCTCGATCCGGAACCTGGAGACGACCGTTGCCGAGGAGGGGCAGAAGGTGCTCGGCTGGCGCGACGTGCCGTTCGACGCTTCCACCCTCGGTGGAACGGCCCGGGCCAGCCAGCCGGTCATCCGCCAGCTCTTCATCGGGGCCGGCGCGGGCGTGGCCGACGCGGGCGCCTTCGAGCGCAAGCTCTACGTCGTCCGCCGCCTGGCCGAGAAGGCCACCCTGCGCTCCAACCTGCCGGGGCGCCGGGACTTCTACGTGGCGAGCTGCTCGGCGAAGACCGTCGTTTACAAGGGGATGCTGAACGCCGGGCAACTGCGCGAGTTCTACCCCGACCTGTCGGACCCGGCCATGGCCTCGGCCATCGCCATGGTGCACTCGCGCTTCTCGACCAACACCTTCCCCTCCTGGTCGCGCGCCCACCCCTACCGCTACATCTCGCACAACGGCGAGATCAACACGCTGCGCGGGAACATCAACTGGATGCACGCCCGCCAGAGCCAGATGGCGTCGAAGCTCTTCGGCGACGACCTGAAGAAGGTCCTCACCGTGGTGGACACCGAGGGCTCCGACTCGGCGATGTTCGACAACGTCCTCGAGCTGCTGGTGCTCTCCGGCCGCACCCTCCCGCACGCCATGATGATGATGGTGCCGGAGCCGTGGGCGAAGCACGAGTCGATGAGCCCGGAGAAGAAGGCCTTCTACGAGTTCCACTCCTGCCTCATGGAGCCGTGGGACGGCCCCGCCTCGATCGCCTTCACCGACGGGGTGGTGGTGGGGGCTACCCTCGACCGCAACGGGCTGCGCCCGGCGCGATACTACGTGACGAAGGACGACCTGGTGGTGATGGCCTCGGAGGTGGGGGTCCTCGACATCCCGCCCGAGCGCGTCCTGCGCAAGGGCCGGCTCCAGCCCGGCCGGATGTTCCTCGTCGACACCGCGCTCGGGCGCATCGTCTCCGACGACGAGCTGAAGCAGAGGGTGGCGACCGAGCACCCGTACGCCGAGTGGGTGAAGAGGTACCTGGTGAAGCTCGAGGACCTCCCCAGGCCGCCCATGGTCCGCGAACCCGATCACGAGACGGTGCTCCGCCGCCAGGAAACCTTCGGGTACACCGCCGAGGACTTGAAGGTCCTCGTGAACCCCATGGCCACCACCGGCACCGAGCCCCTCGGGTCGATGGGGAACGACACCCCCCTCGCCGTCCTCTCCGAGCGGCCGCAGCTCCTCTACAGCTACTTCAAGCAGCTCTTCGCCCAGGTGACGAACCCCCCGGTGGACGCCATCCGCGAGGAGATCATCATGAACGTGGAGACGGCGGTGGGGCCGGAGGGGAACCTCCTCGAGCCCACCCCGGACTCCTGCCGCCAGCTCGAGCTCCCCACCCCGGTGCTGACCAACGCCGACCTGGAGCGCATCCGCGCCCTCGACGGCCAGCACCACGGCTTCAAGGCCATCGCCCTGCCGGCCCTCTTCCGCGTCAACGAGGGCGGATCGGGGCTCCGCAAGGCCATCGAGGACCTGCAGGTGCAGGCGAGCGAGGCCATCGCCGAGGGGCACAACCTCCTCGTCATCTCCGATCGCGGGCACGACGAGCGCGACGCCCCCATTCCCGCCCTCCTGGCGGTGTCGGCGGTGCACCACCACCTCTTGCGGGAGGGGACGCGCACCCGGGTCGGGATCGTCCTCGAGAGCGGCGAGCCGCGCGAGGTCCACCACTTCGCGCTCGTCATCGGCTACGGCGCGAGCGCGGTGAACCCCTACCTCGCCTTCGAGACCATCCACGACCAGGTGCGCCAGGGGCTCATCCCGGGCCCCGGGGAGAAGGCGGAGCAGAAGTACATCAAGGCGGTGAACAAGGGCGTGGTGAAGGTGATCTCGAAGATGGGGATCTCGACCATCCAGAGCTACCACGGAGCCCAGGTGTTCGAGGCGGTAGGCCTGAACCAGGACTTCATCGACGAGTACTTCACCTGGACGGCGAGCCGCATCGGCGGAGTGGGAATCGACGTCATCGCCCGCGAGGTGAAGGCCCGCCACTACCGCGCCTACCCCCCGCGCGCGGTGAAGCACACCACCCTCGGCACCGGTGGCCAGTACCAGTACCGGGCCGACGGCGAGTACCACCTCTTCAACCCAGAGACGGTGCACCGGCTGCAGTACGCCTGCCGCACCGGCGACTACAAGGCCTACCGCGAGTACGCCGCCCTCGTGAACAACCAGACGCGCAGCCTCGGCACCCTGCGCGGCCTCATGGACCTGCGCCCCACCGGCAAGCCGGTGCCGCTCGCGGAGGTGGAGCCAGCGGAGTCGATCATGCGCCGCTTCAAGACCGGCGCCATGAGCTACGGGTCCATCTCCCAGGAGGCCCACGAGGCGCTGGCGGTCGCCATGAACCGCATCGGCGGCAAGTCCAACACCGGCGAGGGCGGGGAGGACCCGGCCCGCTACCAGCCGCTGCCGAACGGCGACTCCAAGAACAGCGCCATCAAGCAGGTGGCCTCGGGGCGCTTCGGCGTCACGAGCGAGTACCTCATCCACGCCAAGGAGCTGCAGATCAAGATCGCCCAGGGGGCGAAGCCCGGGGAGGGAGGGCAGCTCCCCGGCCACAAGGTCTACCCCTGGATCGCCAAGGTGCGGCACTCCACCCCGGGGGTGGGGCTCATCTCGCCGCCGCCGCACCACGACATCTACTCCATCGAGGACCTGGCGCAGCTCATCCACGACCTCAAGAACGCCAACCGGCGCGCGCGCATCTCGGTGAAGCTGGTGGCCGAGGTGGGGGTGGGGACCATCGCCGCCGGGGTCGCCAAGGCGCACGCCGACGTCGTGCTCATCTCGGGCTACGACGGGGGGACGGGCGCCTCCCCGCTCACCTCCATCAAGCACGCCGGCATCCCCTGGGAGCTGGGGCTCGCCGAGACCCACCAGGTGCTGCTGCTCAACAACCTGCGCTCGCGCATCGCGGTCGAGTGCGACGGCCAGCTCAAGACCGGGCGCGACGTGCTCGTGGCCGCGCTGCTCGGGGCGGAGGAGTTCGGCTTCGCCACCGCGCCGCTCGTGGTGCTGGGCTGCATCATGATGCGGGTGTGCCACCTCAACACCTGCCCGGTGGGAGTGGCGACCCAGGATCCGAAGCTGCGGGCGATGTTCACCGGCGACCCCGCCCACGTGGTGAACTTCATGCGCTTCGTGGCCCAGGAGCTGCGCGAGTACATGGCCGAGCTCGGCTTCCGCACCATCGACGAGATGGTGGGGCACTCCGAGCGCCTGGAGATGCGGCGCGCCGTCGAGCACTGGAAGGCGCGCAACCTCGACTTCTCGCGCATCCTCTTCCAGCCGACGGTGCCGCGCCAGTGGGGGCGCACCTGCCAGATGCCGCAGGACCACGGCATCGAGTCGTCCCTCGACGTCACCAAGCTGCTCGACCTGTGCCGGCCGGCCATCGAGGAGCGCCAGCCGGTGAAGGCCACCCTGCCCATCCGCAACGTGAACCGGGTGGTGGGGACCATCACCGGCAGCGAGGTGACGAGGAAGCAGGGGTCGGCGGGCCTGCCCGAGGACACCATCTGGCTGCACTTCCAGGGATCGGCGGGGCAGAGCTTCGGGGCCTTCGTGCCGCCCGGCATGACGCTGGTGCTCGAGGGCGACTCGAACGACTACCTCGGCAAGGGGCTCTCCGGCGGCAAGATCGTCGTCTACCCGCCCAAGGCCGCCACCTTCGTGCCGGAGGAGAACATCATCGTCGGCAACGTGGCCCTCTACGGCGCCACCGCCGGCGAGGCCTACATCCGCGGCGTGGCGGGCGAGCGCTTCTGCGTCCGCAACTCGGGAGTGCAGGCGGTGGTGGAGGGGGTGGGGGACCACGGCTGCGAGTACATGACCGGCGGCCGAGTGGTGGTGCTCGGACGCACCGGGAGGAACTTCGCCGCCGGCATGTCCGGGGGGATCGCCTACGTCCTCGACGAGGCCGGGGACTTCCACCGGATCCTGAACCGGGAGATGGTGGGGAGCGGCAAGCTCGAGGACCCCGCGGAGGTGGAGCTCGTCCGCAAGATGATCGAGCGACACGTGAGGTTCACCGGGTCGAGGCGCGGACAGCTGGTGCTCGACGCCTGGCCCGAGTTCCTGCCCCGGTTCGTGCGCGTCGTCCCCCACGACTACTCCCGGGTCCTGGAAGCGGAGCGGGCCATGCGGGCGAAGGGGCTCTCCCCCGAGGATGCCGAGATGGCGGCCTTCGAGCAGAACGCCAAGGACGCCGCGCGCGTGAGCGGGAACTAGTCAGGTCGAGGGGGCACAAGAAGACAACATGGGCAAGCCAACGGGATTCATGGAGTATGAGAGGGAGCCGGCGCACGACCGCTCCCCGCTCGAGCGCATCAAGGACTGGAACGAGTTCCACGACCCCGTCCCCGTCGCCACCCTCCAAACCCAGGGGGCGCGCTGCATGGACTGCGGCCTGCCCTTCTGCCACACCGGCAAGCTCATCGCCGGCATGGCCTCTGGCTGCCCCATCAACAACCTCATCCCGGAGTGGAACGACCTCGTCTACCGCGGCCAGTGGCGCGAGGCGCTCATCCGCCTGCACAAGACGAACAACTTCCCGGAGTTCACCGGGCGGGTCTGCCCGGCGCCCTGCGAGGGCTCCTGCACGGTGGGGCTCTCCGGCGACCCGGTCACCATCAAGAGCATCGAGGCCGCCATCATCGACCGTGCCTTCCAGGAGGGCTGGGTGGAGCCCGACCGCCCCCAGACCCGCACCGGGCACAAGGTGGCGGTGGTGGGCAGCGGCCCTGCCGGGCTCGCCTGCGCCGCCCAGCTCAACCGGGCCGGCCACAGCGTCACCGTCTTCGAGCGCGCGGACCGCATCGGCGGGCTGCTCACCTACGGCATCCCCAACATGAAGCTCGACAAGGGGATCGTCCAGCGGCGCGTCAACCTGATCGCCGACTCCGGCGTCCGCTTCATCACCGGGATGGAGGTGGGCCGGCACCTGCCCACCCGCATGCTCCTCAACGACTACGACGCGGCGGTGCTTTGCATCGGCGCCACCAAGGCGCGCGACCTGCCGGTGGAAGGGCGGAAGCTCCAGGGCATCCACCTCGCCATGGACTTCCTCTCGCAGAACACGAAGAGCCTGCTCGACTCGAAGCTCGCGGACGAGCGCTACCTGAGCGCCAAGGCGCGCAACGTGGTGGTGATCGGCGGCGGCGACACCGGCACCGACTGCGTCGGCACCTCCATCCGCCACGGGGCGCGCACCGTCACCCAGTTCGAGATCCTGGCCCGGCCGCCCGACCGCCGCGCCCCCGACAACCCCTGGCCGCAGTGGCCGAAGGTCCACAAGATGGACTACGGCCAGGAGGAGGCGAAGGAGCTCTGGGGCCAGGATCCCCGCGTCTACTGCATCAGCACCAAGCAGTTCTTGGGCGACGGCGACGGCCGGGTGAGGGAACTCGAGACGGTCCAGGTGGAATGGGTGAAGGGCCCGGACGGGCGCCTCGGCCCCCGCGAGATCCCGGGGACCGAGAAGTCCTGGCCGGCCGACCTGGTGCTGCTCGCGCTCGGCTTCGTGGGCCCCGAGAAGGAGGGGCTCCTCGCCGAACTGGGCGTGAGGCTCGACGAGCGCGGCAACGTGTGGACCGACGAGGACAAGGCGACGAGCGTACCGGGCGTCTTCGCCGCCGGGGACGCCTCCCGCGGCCAGTCCCTGGTGGTCTGGGCCATCCACGAGGGGCGGCGCGCCGCCCGGGGCGTGGACAAGTTCCTCATGCAGGGCGAGAGTTACCTGCCGGGCTGACCGGGGAGCGAAATATCCGCGGCCCCGGGCCTTCCGGGTGACAGGGCGCGGTTCCTCCTCCTCGTCTTTGTCCTCTGCTGGCCGCTCGCGCTCCTGGCGCTCGTCCCGCTCGTCTTTCTCCTCCTGCTTCCGGGTGCTGGAGGTGGCGGTCGAGGGGGTGCTCGGGCTTCTGCGGGCCGCCCTCCTCCTGCCGTCCCGCCTCCTGGGCCCGAAGCGGACTTGACCGCTACCCGCCGATCCCCATCATCGGCAGGAGGACCAGCCGGGCGCCGCTCTCGTCCATGTGGTGGCGCGGCGCCTTGAGCCTCAGGGCCTCGCGCACCACCGCCTCGAGTTCGGAGTCGGAAGCCCCGGCCCTCATCAGGTCGCGGAGGTTGAAGCGGGTGTCCCCGCCCAGGCAGGCCTGGAAGCCGCCGTCGGCGGCCACGCGGGCGCGGTTGCACCGATCGCAGAAGTTCTCGGTGATGGCGCCGATGAAGCCGACGAAGCGCGGCGGGCGGCTCCCCTCCTCCCGCAGGTAGTGAGCCGGCCCCCAGCCCCGCTTCTCGTCCGGGACGAGCCGCAGCCCGTCCTCCCGCAGGATCTCCTTCACCCGAGAGGTCGGCACCGGGGCCCCGCGGCCGAAGGGCATGACCTCGATGAAGCGCGGCGAGGCGCCGCGCTCCCAGGCGTGGCGGACGAGCCGCCCGAGCTCGTCCTCGTTCACGCCGCTCACCACCACCGTGTTGAGCTTGAAGTGTGGGAAGCCCTGGGCGGCGGCGGCGTCGATCCCCGCGAGCACGTCCTCGAGGAAGGCGCCGCGCCCGCTCAGGCTCCGCAGCCGATCCGGGTCGAGCGTGTCGAGCGAGACGTTGAGCGATCCCAGGCCGGCCTCGCGCAGGGGGCGCGCGAGCTCCCCCAGGCGGTGCCCGTTGGTGGTGAGCGCCACCTCCTCGATGCCCGGGGTGGCGCGCAGGTCGCGCACCACCTCCACGACGTCGCGGCGGAGGGTGGGCTCCCCGCCGGTGAGGCGCACGCGCCGCACTCCGAGGCCGCCGAAGACCGCCCCCAGGCGAGCGATCTCCTGGCGGGTGAGGAGGTGGCCCGGGTTCTCGTAGCTCGCCGGCGAGCAGTAGTCGCAGCGGAAGTTGCAGCGGTCGGTGAGGGAGAGCCGGAGATAGGTGATGGTCCGCCCCTGGCTGTCGACGAGCGATGGCTTGCAGGCCAAAGTAGGACCTCTTCCTCCCCCTCTTGCTCTCCCGACGGTTTCTTCCCTAACCGGGATTCCCCCGGCGCGCCCCCGGATCGGGGCGATCGGCACCCGCACAGGGCCCCCCCGGCCCCGTCGAGACGGCTAGAACCCCAGGGCGCGCAGCTCCCGGAGGAGCCGAACGTAGAAGCGCGGGGCGTCGAAGTGGCTCGACCAGCCGATCTGCGCCCAGTGATCCGCCTCGATCTCGGCGACGACCTTGCCCCACCGCTGCGAGGAGGAGGGCACGATGCCGTCGTTCTCCCCCCACTGACGCCTCATCCACAGGTAGCTCGGCAGGAGGAGGGGATTCGTCCGCCTCTTGCGACGCACCGCCCCGACCACGCTCAGGTAGGCAACGCCTCGGCAGTCCGGGACCCTCCCGTTGAACACTGCCAGGCTCTCGGTGGTGAGGTCGCCGAGGGCCCCTAGGGAGAGGCCTCCGGCGGCGAGCGCGCGGGCCACCCCCAGCTTCGCGGCCAGTTCGGCCGACAGATCGGCGAGCGGCGACCCCCGATGGGGCGTACCGATGGTGAGGAGGGTGGCCACGCTCGGGCGCAGGCCGAGCCGGGTGATGGCGTAGCGGGCGTCGAGCCCTCCCATGCTGTGGGCGACGAGGTTCACCCGCTTCGCGTCGATGGAGCGGACGCAGCGAGCGAGCTCCTGGGCGCGCTCCGCGATGGACCGCGCCGCGGGCATGCGGGCGACGTGGATGCCGTGCCCGTCCTTCGCGAGCGCGTCGCCGATCCCGCGGAAGTAGACCTGCCGCGAGGCGCCGACGCCGATCTCGTCGAACCCGAAGAGGCCGTGGACGAGGACCACCGGGTAGCGGGGGCGCGGGGGGACGCGTCTTCGCCTGCGCAGCCGGGGCCGTCGCCGCCGGAGCCATACCCAGAGCGCCGCGGCCGCGCCGCCGAGCAGGAGGAGCGCGAGCGCGAGGAGGAGGGCCCGGTTCACCGCCGGCGACCATACGCGCGAAGGGCGAGAGCGACAACGGCGCCGCCGTCGGAAGCGCTCCCACCCGTCAAGGCCTGCGGCGCCGCGACCCCTCGGCCACCACCTCGATGCGTACCCGCGGGGCGCGTGGGTCCGGGCGCCGGGCCGCCTTGGCGAAGGCCGCCGCGGCCGCGCGCGCCACCTCGAACCGGGTCTCGCGAGGCGCCACCACGATCTTCCCCACCTCTGCCCGGGTGATGCCGCCGCGCCGGCACACGAGCGGCAGGATCCACTTCGGGTCGGCCTTCCGCTCCGAGCCGAGCGAGATCGTGAACCACACCGCGTCCCCGGCGGGCGCGCGCCTCGCCGCCCGCGTCGGTCGCTCCGCCCGGGGCGCCTCGAGCGCCGCCCGAGCCGTCTCCGGCAGCTCCTCCGCCGACGGCAGGCGCGCTCGCTCGCGCCGGAGGAACGCCGCCGCCACCTCGAGGGGCGTCCGCTCCTCGAGGAGCCGCCGCGCCGCGAGGAGCTCCTCTTCGCTCGCCCGCGCGGCCTCCGAGGCGGCGAGGGCGCGAAGCCGCTCCTCGTCGCGGGCGCGGACCTCCTCCGCCGAGGGCGCCTTCTCCCACTCGAGCGAGAGGCCCGCCTCCTTCGCCATCCGGGAGAGGCGGTGGCGCTCCTCCGGCGTGGCGAGCAGCACCGCGAGCCCCTTCTTCCCCGCTCGCCCGGTGCGGCCGCTGCGGTGCTGGAGCACCTGGGAGTCGCGGGGCAGATCCACGTGAACGACGAGGTCGAGGCCGGGGAGGTCGAGGCCGCGGGCAGCGACGTCGGTGGCGACGAGGACGCGGGCGCGCCCGTCGCGGAGCGCCTTGAGGGCGCGGATCCGCTCCGGCTGGGTGAGCTCGCCCGAGATGGCCACCGCCTCGAAGCCGCGCTCGGACAGGCTCGAGGCGACGTGGTGGGCCGCCTCGCGCGTGGCGCAGAAGGCGAGCGCCCGGCCGGGGTCGAGCGAGCGGAGCACGTTCACGAGGACGTGCTCCCTCTCCCGGGAGGCGACGAGGTGGGCGCGGGTGGCGATGTCCCCGTGCGCCTCCTCCGGCGGGGTGGCGGCCACGCGGGAGGCGTCCCGGGTGTAGCGCCGGGCGAGCTCGGCGATGGGGCGCGGCAGGGTGGCGGAGAAGAGGAGCGTGCGGCGCTCCGGCGGCGAGGCGGCGAGCAGGGCCTCGAGCTCGTCGCGGAACCCCATGTCGAGCATCTCGTCCGCCTCGTCGAGCACCAGGACCCCGAGCCCCGCGAGGTCGAGGTTCCCGCGCTCCAGGTGGTCCCGCAGCCGGCCCGGGGTCCCGACGACGACGTGCGCGCCCTCCGCGAGCGTGCGCGCCTCCCGGCGCGGGTCCATGCCGCCCAGGCAGGAGACCACTCGCACCCCCGCCTCCCCCAGGAGCCAGGAGAGCTCGCGTTCCACCTGTGCCGCCAGCTCGCGGGTGGGAGCGACCACCAGGGCGCGCGGGCGCCCGGCCGGATCAGCCGCGGGCTCCCCTCCGAGGAGGGCGTCGGCGAGCAGGAGGCCGAACGCCACCGTCTTCCCGGAGCCGGTGCGGGCGGAGACGAGGAGGTCGCGCCCGCGGAGCGACGGGGCGAGGACCGCGGCCTGCACCGGGGTCGGGTCCCGGAACCCGCGCGCCGCGAGCGCGCGGGAAAGCGCCGGGTGCGCGCCCAGGGTCTCGAAGGTCATTCGGCTCCCTTGTATCAGGCCGGCCCTCCGCCCGCCGGCCTACGGATCGGGGGCGTCGATGCGCTCGAGCTCGAGGGATAGCCCCTCCCACTCCGCGTAGAGGGGGGCGAGCTCCGCCTGGGCGCGCTTCTGCGCCTCGACGTGCGGCCGGGCGCGCGCGAAGTCCTGGTAGAGGGCGGGGTCGGCGAGTGCCGTGGTCGCCTCCCGCGCCACCCGCTCGAGCTCGGCGATGCGGGCCTCGAGCATCGCCAGGCGGTCGCGGACCGGCTTCTCCTGGCGGTAGCGGGCGTTTCTGGCCTCGGCCTCCGCCCGGCGGCGTCCGCGCTCCGCGCCCTTGCCACCCGGGGGATCCGCGGTCGGGCGCGCCGCCGCCTCCTCCCCGGCCGGCGACCGGGAGAGCTCTCGCTGGTGGTAGAGCCAATCGTCGAGGTTGCCAGGGAAGGGGGAAACCTTTGCGTCCTTCACCTCCCAGATCGCGCTG
>Ga0335077_10001093_pt1 | contig 31762 bp, 34 predicted proteins | sample Lox_Sample_31_FD_207151 | JGI IMG/M metagenome (GOLD analysis project Ga0335077, IMG submission 207151) | Soil microbial communities from Loxahatchee National Wildlife Refuge, Florida, United States - Lox_Sample_3.1 | ecosystem: Environmental > Terrestrial > Soil > Wetlands | place: USA... | reverse complement strand
AGCGCCAGCATCGATCCGAAATTTGACAGCGCGAACAGCCGGTACGGCGCGGTGCTGCCGGTTCGGCGAAAATACCAGGCTTGCACCAGCGGAGTGGTGGCGGAAAGCAGAAAATACGGCAGCCCGATGGTCGCCGCGAGCAGCAGGAAAATGCGCAGCGTCGGATCGCCGGCTTGCGTCGGTTTCCAGTGCGCCGCGGGCAAAATTGGCAGAAGCGCGCAACTCGCCGCCAGCAGGCCGCCGTGCATCGCGAGCTGCGTCTTTGGCGCCAATCGCCGGATGAGAAGATGCGCGTAGCCGTATCCGGCCAGCAGCACGAGCTGAAAAAACAGCAGCGCCGCGCTCCACACCGCGGCCGACCCTCCGAACCACGGCAGGATGATTTTGGCGATCAGCGGCTGCACCTGGAACAGCAGAAACGCGCTTAAGAATATGGTCGCGGCGTAAACCACCATGGGGATCGCCCAGGATAGCGCGATTTCAGGCCCTCTGCGCGATCTCCACCTCCGACGAAAACACCGCTGCGCTTACCTTCGCCAGTGCCCCTCACGAAAGCGATAGTGGTTGCCCGCGCGCTCCCAACGCGGTTCCACCCACACCGCGTGCGGATGCGGCGGACGCATCCAGCGCCCCGGCATCCATGCGTAATTATTTCCGCGCCAGCCCCAATATCCGTTGATCCACACATATCCGGGACCGGGCGCCGGTCCGAACGCCGCTTCCACGCGCAGAGGCGGAGGCGGCGCGGTAGCGTAATAAACTCCGCCTCCGCATCCGGCCAGCGTGCCCAACGCAACACTCATCACCAGCAATGTCCGTTTCATTTCGCGTCTCCTGCTTATCAAACGCGAGCACGAAGGCGTCCGTTGCGCTCTTCACGTTGGCTTAATATGTAGCGGTTTTCATGAAACCGGGGTGGTCACGCTAGCTGCCATGGCTTCCTTGAGAGCTTCAATGCCTTCGCCGGTCACGCTGGAGATCTTGTAAAACGGCAGCTTCCGCTCCGCTGCATACCGTTCGAGCGCGGCGATTCTCTCCGGATCCTGCGCCGCGTCGAGCTTGGTCGCCACCACCATCATCGGCTTTGTTGCGAGATCCTCGGAAAAACTCGCGAGCTCCGCCATCACCACGTCGAAATCGTGCACCGGATCGCGCCCGCTCGCTTCCGAGACATCCACCAGGTGCACCAGCAGCCGCGTGCGCTCGATGTGCTTCAAGAACTGCGTCCCGAGTCCGTGCCCTAGATGCGCACCTTCGATCAGTCCGGGAATATCGGCGACCACGAAGGTTCGGTCATCGCGCGTGCTGACCACTCCCAGGTTCGGTTCGAGCGTGGTGAAGGGATAATCCGCAATCTTCGGCCTCGCCGCCGAGATCCGCGAGATCAGCGTGGATTTTCCCGCGTTGGGAAATCCCACCAGCCCCACATCGGCGAGCAATTTCAACTCGAGCCGCAGCCGGCGCTCTTCGCCCGGCTTTCCCGGCTCATGTTCGGTAGGTGCCTGATGTGTGGATGTCGCAAATCGCGCGTTGCCGCGCCCGCCGCGGCCGCCGTGCGCCACGATGAAGCGGTCGCCCGTGCGGGTGAAGTCGTGCAGCAGTTCGCCGGTCTCGGCGTCATAGACCATGGTGCCGACCGGGGTCGGAACTTCGATCGATTCGCCGTCGCGCCCGGTCTTGTTGGAGCCTTCGCCGTGCCGCCCGCGCTGCGCTTTGTGTTCGGGATTGAAGCGGAAATGGAGCAGCGTGTTGTAATGCTCGCTCGCGACCATGATGACGTCGCCGCCGCGCCCGCCGTCACCGCCGCTGGGTCCGCCGCGCGGAACGTATTTCTCGCGCCGGAACGCAAGACACCCGTTGCCGCCGCCGCCGGCTTTTACCAGGATGCGAACTTCGTCAATGAACAATGTTTTGAATCGCGCAAAACGGCTGTCGCCTTTGCGCTCGCTTACACCGCGCGAAGCGGAATGGCTACTCCGCCGGCTTGATGCTGACGAACTTGCCGAATCGCCCGCGGTCGCGGAACTCGATCACGCCGGTGATCTTCGCGAACAGCGTGTCGTCCTTGCCCCGCCCGACATTTTCGCCGGCCTGAATGCGCGTCCCGCGCTGCCGCACGATGATCGACCCGCCGGGCACCAGTTGCCCGCCGAATGCCTTCACGCCCAGCCGCTGCGAATTCGAATCGCGGCCGTTTTTGGAACTCCCCAAACCTTTTTTATGTGCCATGGAAAAAACCTCTACGCCACGATCTCGCTGACGTTGACGCGCGTGTAATTCTGCCGGTGCCCGATGGTCCGCTTGTACTGCTTCTTGCGCTTGAACTTGAAAACCAGCGTCTTGTCGCCGCGCCCGTGCGCCGCGATGGTGCCCTTTACCACCACGCCCGCGCCGCTCTTGACGCTTTCGCCGTCGATCACCGCGACCACGCGGGTGAACTCGACCTCCGCGCCGACATCACCGGCAAGTGTTTCCACTTCAACCATTTCGCCAGCCGCGACGCGATATTGTTTCCCGCCGGTTTCTATCACTGCATACATAACGGATTCCTTAGGCTTGATTTTCTGAGGAACCTCAGAAATTTCAATATACTACAAGCCCGGAGGCGTTCGCAAAGCCTCAACTCCGGGTCGCGGCGTCGATTTTTTGCAATCGGCGCCACAACGCGCCAAGCCGGTCCAGGGGCAACGCATTTGCGCCGTCCGACAGGGCACGCTCGGGCGCTTCGTGGACTTCCATAAAAACCGCGTCGACACCGGCGCCGACTGCGGCGCGAGCCAGCGGCTCGATGAACTCGGGCTGACCTCCCGACGCAGTTCCCGCCGCGCCCGGAAGCTGCACGCTGTGCGTCGCATCGAAAACCACCGGCCATCCGAACTTGCGCATGATGGCAAGGCCGCGCATATCCACCACCAGGTTGTTGTAACCGAACGAACTGCCGCGTTCGGTGAGCAGGATGCGATCGTTTCCCGTGGAGGCGACTTTTTCGGCCGCCAGGCGGATATCGTGCGGCGCGACAAATTGCCCCTTCTTGATATTCACCACGCGTCCGGTGCGGCCGGCCTCCATCAGCAGGTCCGTCTGGCGGCACAAAAACGCGGGGATCTGGAGGATGTCGACAGCTTCGGCAGCCGACGCGGCCTGGGAAGGCTCATGGATGTCGGTGAGCACGATGTATCCGGCGTCGCGGACCGATTGCAGAATCTTTAAGCCTTCCTTCAGCCCCGGGCCGCGATAGGAATCGACGCTCGATCGATTGGCTTTATCGAAGGACGCTTTGAAGATGAACGGTCCCGCGATTTTCGAAATTTCGCGCACGAGAAAATGGACGTGCTCGGCGCTTTCGATGACGCAGGGTCCGGCGATCAGGACGAGCGGCGCGCCTCCGCCGATTTCGAGATTTTCCGCGATGAGCAAAATTGCAGTTTACCGCGCGTCAGCGGCTGGCGAGCGTTTCCGTTTCGAGCGGCGTTTCCGATTTGCTCCGGCGTTCCTCGATCGCGGCTCCAATGAAGGCACGGAACAGCGGGTGCGGCTCGAGCGGCTTCGATTTGAACTCCGGATGGAACTGGCAACCGAGATACCAGGGGTGGCCGGGCAGCTCGCAGATCTCGACGTAAACGCGGTCGGGCGTCTGGCCGGTCAGGCGCAGGCCGTGAGATGTGAGGATCTCCTCGTATTCGCGATTGAACTCGTAGCGATGCCGGTGACGCTCGCTGATTTCGGCCTGGCCATAGGCGCGGCGCGCGACGCTCGATTCGGCGAGCAGGCATGGATAAGCGCCCAGCCGCATGGTCCCGCCGAGCTCGTCGACGCCCTTGAGCTCGCGCAATTTGTAGATGACCCGATCGGGTGTGGCGGGATCGAATTCGGTGGAGTTGGCGGCTGCAAGGCCGCACACATTGCGCGCGTATTCGATCACCATGGTCTGCATTCCCAGGCAGATTCCGAAATACGGCACCTTGTATTCGCGCGCGTAGCGGATAGCGGCGAGCATTCCCTCCACGCCGCGCTTTCCGAATCCGCCGGGCACCAGAATGCCATCGAAATTTTCCAAATCCGCGACCGCGCCGGGCCAGCTCAGATGCTCCGATTCGATCCAGGTGATGTTGACCTTCGCGTCATGCGCCAGGCCGCCGTGGAGCAGGGCTTCCTTCAGACTCTTGTAGGAATCCTCGTATTCGACGTATTTTCCCACGATGCCGATGGAAACCTGGCGCGCGGGATGCTTCAGGCGGCGCACCATATCGCTCCAGCGCGCCAGATCGCGCGGCCGGGCCTCCATGCCGAGCAGGCGCAGCGCGATCTCGTCCACGCCCTGTTCGGCGAAAACCAGCGGGCACTCGTAGACGCTTTCGACGTCGCGCGCGGTGACCACGGCTTCGACGTCGACGTCGCAGAACAGCGCGATTTTTTCCTTCATGTCCTGCGGCAGCGCGTGATCGCTGCGGCACAATAGGATGTCGGGCTGAATACCGATGGCGCGTAGTTCCTTCACGCTGTGCTGCGTCGGCTTGGTTTTCAATTCCTGCGCCGCGGCGATCCAGGGGACCAGCGTGACGTGGACGAACAGCGTGTTTTCGCGGCCCAGCTCGTGGCGCAACTGGCGGATGGCTTCGAGAAACGGCAGCGATTCGATATCGCCAACCGTTCCGCCGATTTCGACGATCACAACATCGATCGGCGAGCCGTCTGAAGCGATGGAGACGCGCTTCACGGCGGCCTTGATTTCGTTGGTAACGTGCGGGATCACCTGCACGGTCTTGCCCAGATAATCGCCGCGACGCTCGCGCGAGATGATCTGTTCATAGATGCGGCCGCTGGTCAGGTTATTGGCCTGCGTGAGCGGGGAATGTGTGAAGCGCTCATAGTGTCCCAGGTCCAGGTCGGTTTCCGCGCCGTCATCGGTAACGAAGACCTCGCCGTGCTGGAACGGGCTCATGGTTCCCGGATCGACGTTCAGGTAGGGATCGAATTTTTGCAGCGTGACCTTAAGGCCACGGCTTTCGAGCAGACATCCCAGGCTCGCCGCGGCGATCCCTTTGCCCAGCGAGCTGACCACTCCTCCCGTCACAAATATGTATTTCGCCATTATATTTTTGCCATCATTTGTTCATAGAGAGCCGATACGCGCTCCCAATCCTCCGGCGTATCGACGCCCAGCGATTCGTACTCCGTTTCGACCACCCGGATTTTGTGGCCGTTTTCCAGTGCCCTCAACTGCTCCAATTTTTCCGTCTTTTCGAGCGGTCCGACCGGTAAATCAGAATAATTTAACAGAAATTCCCGGCGATATACGTACAGGCCGATGTGCTTGAAGTACGCCGCTTCGCCGTCCGCGTCGCGCACATACGGAATCGGCGAGCGCGAAAAATAAATAGCGTTGTCTTGCGCGTCCGTCACCACTTTAACCACGTTCGGGTCGGCGATCTCGGCCGGGCGCTCGATGCGCTTCTTGAGGGTGCCCATGGGAACGTCGTTGTCGTTCAGCAGGCCGAGCACGGCGGCGTCGATCGCGGCTGGATCGATCAGCGGCTCATCACCCTGGATATTGACAATCACCTGCGCGTCGGAGGCGGAGGCGACCTCGGCCACGCGATCCGTACCCGAAGCGTGATCGGCGCGCGTCATCATCACTCGAGCCTTGAATTCGACCGCCGCGGCACGAATGCGCTCGTCGTCGGTGGCGACAACCAGGCTCGTCAGGTAGCGCGCCGCGGAAGCGCGTTCCCAAACGTGCTGGAGCATGGTCTTACCATTAATGAGAGCGAGAGCCTTGCCGGGAAATCGTGAAGATGCGTACCGTGCGGGGATTACACCGAAAATCCGGAGCGGCACAATCGAAGATAGCATAAAAGAAGAGTCAGGAGCTACATGCACTATCGATTTCTTGTAGCCGCGGGATTGTTGCTCGGAACGCTCGCGGCATATGGACAGACGGGGGCGAGCGATCCCAACATTGTTCCGCGCCTGAAGAGTAAGGCGCCGGAAGCCGCGGAAACGGCCACCGACCGCGGAGCCAACATCCGCGTGGATACCAATCTGGTACTGATCCCGGTTTCGGTGACCGATCCGCTCGGCAAATTCGTCACCGGTCTCGATAAGGAAAATTTCAAGCTCTACGAGGACAAGACCGAACAGGAGATCCAGACGTTTTCAAGCGATGACGCGCCCATGTCGATCGGAATCGTGTTCGACACCAGCGGCAGCATGGGCGCCAAGTTGCAAACTTCGCGCCTGGCGGTCTCCGAGTTCGTCAAAACGGCGAACCCGGTGGACGAATTTTTCGTGGTTCAGTTCAACGATCATCCGGAGCTGCTGTTACCCTTCACGCGCAACACGGAGGAGGTCCAGAACAAGCTGATGTACGTGCATAGCAAGGGCCGCACCGCGCTGCTCGACGGCGTGTACATGGCCATGAACGAGATGCGGCGCCGAGCGAAAAATCCGCGCAAAGCGATCCTGATCATTTCCGACGGCGGCGACAACTCCAGCCGCTATACGCCGGGCGAAGTGAAAGAAGCCGTGCGCGAATCCGACGTGCAGATTTACGGGATCGGCGTTTTCGAATCGTTGGCCAATCGCGGGCGGACGCCGGAAGAGCTCGGCGGTCCGGACCTTCTGCACATGCTCGCCAGCCTGACCGCCGGCACCAGCTTCGTCGTCGATAATCTGCGCGAGCTTCCCGATGTCGCGATGAAAATCGCCATCGAGCTGCGCAACGAGTACGTGCTGGGGTATTCGTCGAGCAACAAGGCTCGCGACGGGAAGTACCGCCGCGTGCAAGTCAAGATGGCAAAAGTCAAGGGACTGCCTCCGCTTAAAGCCGCGTTCCGGACCGGGTATTACGCCCCGGCGCAGTAAAAGCGGCTTGTACGTCCCTGCTTTCGATGCGCTGATATACTGGGTTCAGAATCGGGTGAGCCGGTGCGCACTGCTGCCGCCATTGGACTGATCTTCGCTGTCGCCGTCCTTGCCTGCGGTGAACCGCAGCAGGATCCCTCCAATGCGGCGGTAATTACGCCGCGCATCCGGCCGAATCCGGAAACGCCCGAAACGGCAACCGACCGGCGCGCCAATATTCGTGTCGACACGACGCTGGTGCTCATCCCGGTCACCGTCACGGACCCCATGGGCCGTTTCGTCACGGGTCTCGATAAGGAGAATTTTAAGGTTTACGAGGATAAAGTCGAGCAGGAAATCGCCGATTTCTCCAGCGAGGACGCTCCGCTTTCCGTCGGCATCGTGTTCGACAGCAGCGGCAGCATGGGAGCCAAGCTGATGAAGTCGCGCGAAGCGGTGGCGCAGTTCATGCACACGGCCAATCCGCAGGACGAATTTTTCCTGGTCCAGTTCAACGACCGGCCGGAGCTGATGGTCCCCTTCACGCCGGAGACCGAGGAGATTCAGAATCGTCTGACATTCACACAAAGCAAGGGCCGCACCGCGCTTTTGGACGGCGTGTACCTGGCCATGAACTTGATGAAAAAAGCGCGCAATCCGCGCAAGGCGATCCTCATCATCTCCGATGGCGGCGATAACTCCAGCCGCTATACTGAGAGTGAAGTGAAGAACGCGATCAAGGAATCGGACGTTCAGATCTACTCGATCGGCATTTTCGAACCGCTCTCGGCCCGCGGGCGCACGCCCGAAGAGGCGGCGGGACCATCGCTGCTCGCCGAGATCACCGAGCAGACCGGCGGCCGGCACTACTCCGTGGACAACCTGGCGGAGCTGCCCGATGTGGCGGCTAAGATCGGCATCGAGTTGCGCAACGAGTACGTGCTCGGCTATGCGCCCAAAAATCTCGCGCGCGACGGAAAATACCGCCGCGTGCAAGTGAAGCTGGTGAAGACCACCGGTCTGCCCCAGCTTAAAGCGATTTTTCGCACCGGATATTATGCGCCAACTCAATAGTATTTTGTTCGCAGCGTTTCTCGCGGGCTCCGCGGTGGCGCAGAACCCTCCGGCCAATCCGCCGCCGGCCGGCGCGCAGGATGACGCACCCACGTTCACCGCGGAAACCAACCTGGTTCCCTTGCAGGTGACCGTCACCGACAAGAATGGAAAGCTGCTGACCAACCTTCCACAGTCGGCGTTTCACGTGTATGAGAACGGCGTCGAGCAGACCATTAAGCTCTTCAAGCGCGAGGACGTTCCGGTATCGATGGGCATCATCATCGACAACAGCGGCAGCATGCGCGACAAGCGAAGCAGGGTCGCTGCCGCGTCCATGGCGCTGGTGAAGGCATCCAACCCGCAGGACGAGGTTTTCATCGTCAACTTCAACGACGATGCTTATCTCGATCAGAAGCTGACCAGCGATATCAAGAAGCTGGAAGAAGCTCTCGACAAGATTGACGCGCGCGGCGGAACGGCCATGCGCGACGCGATCAGCATGTCGATCGACTACGTGAAGCAGTATGGCAAGCACGATAAAAAAGTGCTGCTGGTGATTACCGACGGCAACGACAACACCAGCAACGAATCGCTCGAGCAGCTCTACCGTAAATCGCAGCAAAGCGGCGTCCTGATCTATTCGATCGGGTTGTTGAACGAAGAAGAGCCGCGCGAGGCGAAAAAGGCCAAGCGCGCGTTGAAAGAGCTCGCCGAAGCGTCCGGCGGGATGGATTATTACCCCAAGGATCTCGCCGACGTCGAGCGGATCACGCCGGTGGTGGCGCATGAGATCCGCAACCAGTACATCGTGGGATACATTCCCAGCAACACCGTGCTCGACGGCAAGTTCCGCCGCATCAGCGTGACGGTAAAGGCCGGCGGAAATCCGCTGGTGCGGACGCGCAACGGCTACTACGCAACGCCCAATCCGCCCAAGCCTCCCATCACCGCGAACGCGATTCACTAGTGATCCGGTTCCTGTGGACGGCCACGCGCCGCTACCGGCTGCGGCCGTGGAAAAGCCCCTACCTGCGCTGGCGCATCGAGACATATTCCGGCCTGCACGCGGAAAAAATCACCTTCTCTCAATTTTGGCGATTCGTGTGGCGCGAGCGCGTCGAGTTGTGGCGCTATCTCAAGTGGGTTTCCTCAATGCGGCGTGCTCATTAGCCGCGCGACGGGCTACTTCACCGCCATCCAGGCCAGAAACAGGCCGTCCGGCTCGACATCTTCCCAATACGAGATCGGCCGGCTGGAGACTTCGCGGCAATCGCGGGCCAGCAGCTTTTCGATCTCCTTGCGCTTGAACCACCGCTCCCATTCGGGTGTTTCGAGCCTTCCCCAAGCCTCCGCGTTCTTGTCGATGATCACGATTCGCCCGCCCGGCTTCACGATCCTGCACAATTCCGCGACCGCGCGCGGAATATCGACAGCGTGCTCGAGCGATTCGGTCGCGTAAGCGCCGTCGCAGGATCCCGAGGCAAGCGGCAGCGCGGTCATGCTCGCGGCGCAGCGCTCGATTCCCTCCGGCACGTGCGCGAGCATCGCTTCGGCCAGGTCGATCGCCACGACGCTCGCGGTGGGGTTGCGCTCGCACACGATGCGCGCGAACCGGCCCTTTCCGCAGCCCACGTCGGCCACGCGTTTGCCGGCGAGATCGCCCAGATGCTCCAGCACCAGCTTGACGTGAAAGATGCGCGGATCGATGGTCGTGGGATAATGCTCCTCGTCCGCGGCGGCGCGATTGAAAAACGCGCGAATTTCGCCGGCATCCGTCCGCTGGCGTGAAAACGGCCAGCGCATCAGGCTCTCGTCAGGAAAATCGGCATGCCGTATTTGTGCGAGTAGCTGGGACGATAGCGGTCCGTGTTGTACATGCTCGCCACGTCCACCTTGCGCGGCCCGAGCTGCGGATCGGGGATGGTCACCATGGTGTAGCATCCGCCCACCAGCGCGGCCATCAATCCGCTGCGCCCTTCGAGCACGGTTTCAAGCGCCATGTTGCCGAATGTCGTGGCGATCATCTTGTCCACGAAGTCCGGCTCGCCGCTGCGCAGATCGTAGGTGAGATCGCTTACGATGCTGTCCTCGCCGGTGCGCTTGCGAATCTCCGAGGCCAGCGCCTCGCCTACGCTCATCTTCTTGCGATGGCCGAACGCATCCGGGTCGCCGTACTCCTGCACCGTGTAGCCCTTCCAGCGCGCGCCCTCGGAGATCACCAGCAGGACGTAGTTGCTGCGCGTATCGCTTTTTTCCACCAGGAGCAGGTTGATGAGCTTCTCAATATCCACTTCGTACTCCGGGATGCAGCAGCGAATGGAGGTGACGTAGGCCGTGTACAGCGCCGTGAATCCCGCGTCGCGGCCGAAAATTCTGAAAATTCCGATGCGCTCGTGCGATCCCACCGTGGTGCGTTGGCGCCCAATCGCCGCCGTGGCGCGCGTGATCGCCGTGGAAAATCCGATGCAGTACTCGGTGTGCTGGACGTCGTTGTCCATCGTCTTGGGGATCGCGATCACGCTCACGCCGAGCTGGTGCAGCCGCGCCGCGTAGCTCAACGTGTCGTCGCCGCCGATAGCGACCATCGTGTCGATCTTCAACCCCTCCAAGTTCTTCATCACCTGGGAGCTTACGTCCCATGTATCGCCCTTTTGCGGAAAATTTCCGGATTTCAGGTTCTCCGGCAGCACCCGCATCTTGGAAGGATTGGTGCGCGTGGAATGCAGGACCGTGCCGCCGAAGCGGTCGATGGTGCGCGTGTTCTCGCGATTCAGCGGCCACACGTATTTTTCGCGGCTCTCCGCGTCGTCCAGGTTCAGGTTGGTGAGACCTTCCCATCCGCGGCGGATGCCGATCACCTCGCAGTCATTTTCAGTTCCCCGATACACCACGCTCTTGATCACCGAATTCAAACCCGGAACGTCTCCGCCTCCGGTCAGGATTCCGATTCTTCGCCGCAGCATAAATTTCAGTGTAAATGACCCGGCGGATCGCGGTCCGAGGTTACATCTGCCGGTTCGTTACTGGATTTTTTCCAGGTGCGCGACGGAAATTTTTCACGCTCCCGCAAGATACTGACCGATATTCCCAGCCGTGCCCGCCGCGCACAATCAATCTGCGGGCCGAGTACAGACGGCCCTGACCAGGAGGAAATAACACACATGCGAGTCCGGTTTCTGCTGCTTGCGCTCGGTGCGGCGTTGGTGAGCGCAAATCCGCTCACCCTGGTGTTCACCGGTGTCGGCACCGGCACATTGGGGAGCGACTCGTTCACCGATCAGAATTTTAGTTTCACGTTCAACATGAACACGATGGCCATCATCATGCCAAGCGATTGTTCGGGAGAACCCACGGACTACTGCACGGGCGATATTCCCGCGACCTTCAGCACCACGCTCGATAACGGAATGGCTGACACGGTTACGCTCGACGACATCGGTGTATTCGTGAACCCCACTGAAGCACGGCTGGGAATCTGGCAGCAAAGTCTCGGGACCGATTGGCTCACCATCACCGATACCACGGCTTCGTCGCCCTCGAAATCGCCCTTGGCGACGTACACGTTCAGCGTCCCTCCGGATTTCACCTTCGACGCGACCGGCGGAGAGGTCACCGCGCTCTCGCCCACCGAGGGATCGCTGACGACCACGACCGGCCTCTCTTTAGCGATCACTTCCGCCACCTCGCTCGACTTCAGCGGAACCGTGACGCCGACTGTTGTCATCCCTCCGCCGCCCACTCCCGGCGGTACGGGCACGGTTGGAGCAACCGCCGCGCCGGAGCCGTCCACGGCATCGCTCCTGCTGCTGGGAGGCGGAGGTATCCTTCTCGGACTGTATCGGCGTCGCCGCTAGGCGCGATCCCATCTCGCCAGGAAGTTTTCACCGGCCTGGGTCTCGATCTCGCGGTCCAGGCCGCGCCGCCAGTTCACAAGCCGCTTGTGCTTGAGATTCTCGAGCAGGCGTACATCGCGGCGGCGGGCGGCGACGGCCTGGATTTGCGCGGCGATGCGCTTCATGCACTCCGCGCGCCGCTGCTCCAGGCGCGTATACTCCGCTACCGCGTAGCGGCGGAACGCGTCGAACGCCCGCAGCTCCGATCCCTGGTGCGAAGCTCCGTGCGCGATCGCGTTTTCGCTGCGTGAGCGCTCCTGGTCGAGCGCCGCTTCGCTCGATTCGATGGCACGCAGCTCCGCGTACAGCCGCTCCAATTTCGATTCCTCTACCCGCGCCAGTGTCTCCCGCCAGTCGAGCGCCCGTCCCAGGGAAAATTCGAATTTCTTCATACGGCGTGCTGCCCGGCCAGCTCGGTGAGCCGCGCGCGCGTGGTTTCGATCGGCTCGCACAGGTGCGGCTCCTGGCGCAGGAAGTCCATCAGCCGGGGACGCAGCTTAATCGCGGAATCCAAGCGGGGATTGGATCCCGCCGCATAGGCGCCCAGGTTGATCAGATCCTCCGAGCGTTGATATTCGGCCAGCGCCTCGCGGACCGTGCGCGCGGCTTCTCGCTGCTCCGGCGCCGCCACGCGCGACGCGAGCCGGCTCACAGAGTTCAGAACATCGATGGCCGGATAATGCCCCATCGCCCCCAGCTCGCGCGAGAGAACGATGTGGCCGTCCAGGATGGCGCGCACCGCGTCGCAGATCGGCTCGTTGAAATCGTCGCCTTCCACCAGCACCGTGAAGAATCCCGTGATGGAGCCGGACTTAAAATTCCCCGCGCGCTCGAAAAGCTTGGGAAGCAGGCTGAACACGCTGGGCGTGTATCCTTTTTGCGACGGCGGCTCGCCCGCCGCCAGCCCGATCTCGCGCTGCGCCATGGCCAGCCGCGTCACCGAATCCATCACCAGCAGAACGCTTTTGCCCTGGTCGCGAAAATATTCGGCCACCGCGAGCGCCACGAACGCCGCGCGAATGCGCAGCGGCGCGGGCATGTCGGAGGTCGCCGCGATCACCACGCTGCGCTTCAGACCCTCCGCGCTCAATTCGTTTTCGAGGAACTCCCGCACCTCGCGGTTGCGCTCCCCGATCAGCGCGATCACGCTGACGTCCGCCGAATTGTGCCGCGCCATCGCGCCCAGCAGCGTGCTCTTGCCCGCGCCCGATCCGCCGAAGATTCCCACGCGCTGGCCTTCGCCTAAGGGGAGCAAGCTGTCGATCGCGCGAATTCCGGTGATCAGCGGCCGCGTGATATGCTCGCGCTCCAACGGTCCCGGGGCCGTCGCGAACAGATCGTACAAGCGGTCCGGCTCGACTGAGGGCAGCCCGTCCATGGGCCGGCCGAATCCGTCGAGCACTCGGCCCAGCAGATGCGGTCCGACCTCCACGCGCGCCGCCTCCGCCCGCGCGATTACCGTGTCGCCGAGCTGAATGCCGCCGGTCTCCTCAAGCGGCATCAGCAGCACGCGTTCATCTCGAAATCCCACCACCTGCGCCCGGACCGAGCGTCCATTCGCCGAGCGGATCTCGCAGAAATCGCCCGCCGCCGTCGCCGGACCGTCCGAAGCGACCAGCAGACCGATCAGCTCGCGCACATGACCCGCCGCGCGGAACGTGCTCATGCTCTCGAGCGCGTCCCGGTAAACGGAAAGCATCATTGCGCGCGCCTCCGCATGATGTCCGCGAACCCGCGGTCGATCTCGGCAAGCTGCGTGTCCACCGAGGCGTCCAGCTCTCCGCGCGAGGTCTCGAAGACCGCGCTTCCCGCCGCGAGGGATGAATCGGCTACGATCTCCACCCCCGGCGGCAACTCCAGCCGCGCGCGGCTCTGCTCGATCGTGGCCGCTTCCTTGGGCGACACCCGCAGCCGGTGCGTTTCGCGGGCGTTCAATTTCTGAAACGCCGCCAGCACCAGGCCCAGGATCGCGTCCGGGTCGGTCGAAAGCTCGCGATACAGGACCCGCCGCGCAATGGCGATCGCCAGCTTTACGGTGTCCTGCTCGGCCTCCGCGCGAAATTTCCGGCGCGCACCCGCCAGGTCCTGGACCACCGCATTGAACGCTGCGATGGCCGGTTCCAGCCGCTCCGCCGCGTGCTTGGCCGCCGCGGCTTCGGCCGCCGCGAAGCCCTGCTTGTACGCGGCAGCGACACGCGCGTCCATTTCGCGCTGGTCCATCGTCCCGGATCCGGATGACGGCCCCGGCGCGGCGCTGGGGACCGGCTGGGCCGGCGCGCGTCCCGGACGCCAGACCTCGCCCGACGCCGCCGCTTCTTCCCCACGCAGCAGCTTAGACGACATACTGTTCTCCCGTGCTGCCCTTCAGGCTGATTACGCCTTCCTGCTCAAGCTGCCGCACCACCGCGATGATCTGCTGCTGCGCCGCTTCCACTTCCTTGATCTTGATGGGACCCAGCGCCTCCATGTCCTCGCGCAGCATCTCCGCTCCGCGCTGGCTCATCCCCGCGAGCATGTGATTCTTCATCTGTTCGCTGGTGCCCTTCAGCGCCACCGTCAGAATCTTGCGGTCCACTTTGGCCAGCATTTCCTTCACCGCGTTCACGTCCAGCAGCAGCAGATCCTCGAACACGAACATCAGGTGGCGGATGGTCTCGCCCAGCGCGGGATTTTCTTTTTCGATGAACTCCAGAATCTCCCGCCCCGCGTTCGAATCCAGCCGATTGATCATCTCCGCCACGGCGTTCACGCCGCCGTAGGACTCGCGGCTCAGCTCGCCCAGCGACTTCAGCTTGGCTCCGATCACACTGGCGATCTTGGTGATGATCTCCGGCGAAATCTGGTCCAGGCTGGCCATGCGCAGCGTCACATCCGAGCGCAGATCGGCGGGCAGCGAGGACAACAGACCGGCCGCCTGTGCCGGATTCAAATGCGAAAGCACCAGCGCGATGGTCTGCGGATGCTCGCTGTGAATGAACTTGGCGAGCTGCTGCGGATCAGTCTTCTGCAGCGCGTCGAAGGAGACCGTCTCGTTATTCAGCGTCTTGATGAGCCGGTCGAAAATCTTGCGCGCCTGGTCCGGACCGAACGCGTTGTTGAGCACCTTGCGCGCATAATCCACGCCGCCCTTGATGACGTAATCGCGCGCCATGGACATCTGGTAGAACTCTTCCAGCACGCCCTCGGATTCCTCCGGCGTCAGCGTCTGCACACGCGCGATCTCCGCACTGATCTCCTGCACTTCCTCCTCGTCGAGCTCGCGAAAAATTGCGCTCGAAGCCTCCGGACCGATCATGATCATCAAGATGGCCGCCTTGCGGATGCCGGGCAGTGCCTCGGATTCGCGCTCGCCGATTCTAACCATGCAGCCACGTCCTCACGACGTGCGCCTGGTTCGGCGCATCGGTCTTCGCCTCGGTGGCGATGTGCTTGGTCAGGACCTCGGCCTTCTTGGTCTTCACCACGGGAACTTTCAGCGCCATCAACTGCTCCACTTCCTGGCGCGCTTTCTCTGCCGCCTGGTTGGCGAGCTTGGCCTCGATCTGTTTGGTGAGCTCCTCGACGGTAGGAGGCGCGGCCTCGATCGCCTGGGTCTGCTCCACCGTCATGCGCCGTTTCGCTGCGCGCCGCCGTATCACGACGAAGCCCACGATCAGCGCGACCATCGCACCCAGGCCGATTCCCGCGATCGCCATCGCGTTCTTCTTCATCAGCGCCTGCGCCCACTTCGGCGTCTGGACCGCCGCCGCCGCTTCCGCGGGTTTCTCCATCACCGCCGGTTCAGCTTGGAGTGTCGATTCGAACGGAAACGCTTCCACCACGAGTTGATCCCCGCGATTGGTATCCAGCCCCGCCGCGGCCGTGACCAGGTCCTTGATCACCTTCAGCTTTTCGGCCGAAGGCGCTTCGATGACGCGCTTGCTTCCCTCGAATCGCACGCTGTGATCCACCAGGATCGAAAGCGAAATGCGCTTGATCGAGCCCTGCGGAAGCTTGGTGTGCTTCACCGTCCGGCTGGTTTCGTAGCTGATGTTTTCCGTGTGGCGCTGGTAATTGCTCGCTCCGCTCACCGGTTTCACGACCGGCCGCGGCAGGTTCGACGCCGTTCCCGGCACGCCCGCCGCGATTGGCGCGGCCGGCCCGTCGTCGCTGCGCTGTGAGCTGGTCATCACCGATTTGGTCGGATCGTAAACTTCCTGGCTTTCGTCGCCGCTGGTCAGATCCACGTCGGCCGAAACGCTCGCGCGAAAATGCTCCGCCCCCAGCAGCGGCTCGAGCGTCGCCGCAATCTTGTTCTGTAAATCCCGCTCGACGCTCTTGCGATAATCGAGCGCTGCTTCGCTCGATTCCTCGTCGGCGCCCGCCGCGCGCGGCCGGTTCAGCAGGTTGCCTATCGTATCCACCAGCGAAACCTGTTCCGGCGCGAGCCCCGGCACCGCGCTCGCGGTCAACTGGCAGATCGCCGCCACGTTCTGCGGAGAAAGCGCGGCAGCGTGGCGCAGCTTCACTAGAATGCTCGCCTTGGCGGGCTGGCGCTGCTCGGTGTAAAGGGAATCTTTGGCGAAGGTCAGATGCACCCGCGCCATCTCGACTTCGCGAATCGACATGATGGAGCGCTCCAGCTCGCCTTCAATCGCGCGGTGATAATTCACCTGCTCGGCGAACTCGCTCGCTCCGAAATTGGCTTTATCGAACAGCTCGAACCCGATCCGGCCCGATTTCGGCAGCCCTGCCGACGCCATCTCGATGCGCAGCTCGGCAACTTTGGCCGAGGGAACCAGCACCGTGGTTCCGTTATCGGTCAGCCGGTACTCCACGCCCGATTCGCGCAGTTTCCCCAGCAGCGCTCCCGCGTCTTCCGCCGCCAGGCCCGAAAACAGCGGTTTGAAATCGCGCTCCTCGTTCCAGTGCGCGACCGCCGAGATTCCGCCGATGATCGCCAGCGCTATCGCCGCGATCCAGATGCGTTGCGAGACACTGAGCTTCTTGAAAAGTTGGGTGATCTGATTCATTCAGCTCACACCTGCATCTGCATCACCTGGTTGTACGCGGCGACGATCTTGTTGCGCACCTGCATGAACAACTGGAAGGAAAGCTCCGCTTGCTGGGTGCTGATGGCGACTTTGTGCAGCTCTTCGCCTTCGCCCGAAAGGAACCGGTTCACGCTCGACTGCGCGTTCTGCTGAAAGCTTTCGACCTTCGACACCGCGTCCGCGAACGCGGATTGAAACGCTCCTCCCGATGCCGTGCTCTGCGGCGCGGCCGGGGCCAGCGTGATGTGGGGAATCGATAAATGCGCGGGAAGAATGGGAGCTGCCATTTTCAGGTCCTCATAATGTCGATCGATCGCGAAATCATGTCTTTCACCGACGAGATCGCCGCCACGTTCGCCGCGTAGGACCGCTGCGAGTTCAGCAGATCCACCATGTCTTCCGCCGGATTGATATTGGGGAACGCCACATATCCGTTCGCGTCGGCGTCGGGATGTCCGGGCATGTAGCGCTTGATGGGATCGCGCGTGTCGGTGATCACGTCGGACACCGTCACCCCCGTTCCCACTTCATTCTGAAATACAGCCGAAAACGGAGAACTCTGCTCCTGGCTCGAAAAAACCACGTCCTGCCGCCGATACGGCCCGCCTTCCGGCGTACGCGTGGTCTCCGAGTTGGCGAGGTTCTGCACCAGCAGCTCCGCGCGCGTGCGCTCGGCCGACATTCCCGACGCGCTGACCTGCAACGATCCGAATAAGCTCATGACGAACCGCCTCCCTGGATGGCTTCCTGTACCGTTTTCAACTGGTCCTTCACCAAAACGGAAGCCAGATTGAAACGCATCTGATTTTCTGCGAGTAAACGCGCCTCGCGATCGACATTCACGTTGTTGCCATCGGGCTTTTCGACGAGCCCATCAGGCTGGATGGTCTGCGGCCGTTCGCCCTGCGTCAGCGTAGCGAACTCGAATTGAAAATCAATGTCTTGGGTCTTATAGCCGGGAGTATCGGCGTTGGCGATATTCGAAGCGACAAGTTTTTGGCGGGCGCTGAGCAGGTCCATGTAACGCTCGAGGTCCGCCGTCACTCCGTTGAGCATGACGCGATCAGGATTGCAACTAACGTTCCGTTCGGTGATGGACAATGGGCTAAGGCCGCTTGGATCCATCGGAAGTCCCGAAGCTCAAGTTCCTGCACGCCGAAAGCAATCTAATTCCAGCGAAGCTCGATCTCTTTCGTGCCCTCGCGACAGCCGAACTGACGTTGTCCCTCGCTCCCGGCGAGAAGGCCTGCCTAAAGACTCGGCCGGATGGGACGGTTCTGGACGGCCATCATCGAATTCGGGTTCTCGCCGAGCGTGGCGTGGACGTTGATTTGCTGCCGCGAGAGATAATGGAAAAGAGCGATGAACCCTGATCTGTTTTGGATTCCAGGACCGTGGCCGGGACGATTGGCGGTCATCACCCGTCCTCGGGGCGGCGATTGGATCGAAGACGAGGTCGACGGCTGGAAGCGGGCGGGCCTTGAGCTGATCGTTTCCTTGCTTGAAAACGAAGAAGCAAATCAATTGGAGCTGGCGGACGAAAACGTCAAAGCCAGTTCAAGAGGCATCCGTTTCATATCGTTTCCTATCCCGGATCGCGGTGTGCCCGCGTCTCTGCCGGATGCAGTCGGGCTATTGAGGGAAATCGTCAAGGAGCTCGGCCAGGGCAAGAATGTCGCGGTTCATTGCCGCCAGGGCGTGGGTCGTTCAGGCATGATCGCTTCCGGAGCGTTGGTGATGTCCGGTTCCGGGCCTCAGCCGGCGATAGAAGCAGTCAGTGCTGCACGCGGACAGCAGGTGCCCGAGACGCCGTCGCAGCTCAGATGGATTCAGAACTTGCCAACTGAGCTTCTGGTTGGAACTCGCTGACAGGGGAGTTCCGCCGGCAATTAGAACTTCACCTTCGGCGCTTCCTTGGCCGCGTTGTCCGCCTTGAAGTACGCATCCTCGCGCTGGAATCCGAACATGCTGGCCGCGATATTCTTGGGAAACAGCGCGATGTCGGTGTTGTATTTCTGCACAGTCTGGTTGTATCTGTACCGCTCGACGTTGATCCGGTTCTCGGTTCCGGCGAGCTCGTCCTGCAAGCGCAGAAAATTTTCGTTGGCTTTGATATTGGGGTAATTTTCGACCACCACCATCAGCCGGCCCAGCGCCGTATCGAGCTGTTGATTAGCCTGGATCTTTTCCGCGGGCGTTTTCGCGCCCATCATCGCCGCGCGCGCTTCGGTCACCTCGCCGACCACTTTCTCCTCGTGTGCCGCCGACCCCTTCACCGTCTCGACGAGATTCGGAATCAGGTCGAGCCGTCGCTGCAGCGCCGCGTCCACCTGCGCCCAGGACCCGTGAATCGCCTCGCGCTCGGCCACCAGATCGTTGCGCGCCGTCATCAGGCTTCCGCCGAGCAGCAATCCCGCCAAAACCAGCACTCCCAAAACCACCAATGCAGCTTTCATATTTTTGTTCTCAAGAATTCACGTTCATCATTAACGGCCATCAAATTCTGTCGACGAACTCCACCAGCCTGCGAATACAATCCAGGTATTTCGCAAATAATTCGCCGGGATCTCCCGGATCGACTCCCGACCTATCCTCGCGGATGTCGAGCAGAATTTCGAACGGCAGCACGTCCATTTTGAGCACGTCCGAAATCTGGTGCACCACCGCGCGCCTCTCGGTCTTCGCATCGATTCCCGCCGCCACCAGCGCATGCCGGCCGAGCACACAGAACGTCGATATTGAGTCGACGCACAGCCGCAGCAGCGCCACCGGATCGGACAGCACCCGCGCGCCCTGCTGCCGCAGCCGGAACAGCTTCGCGCGCAGCTCGTGCTCCACCTGCACCCGATAAAACGAACTGTCCACCTTGACGTCCGCGATCAGGTCCGGCCCGTACAGCACCTTGCGCCGATCTTTCATGTCGCGAAACTCGATGGGAAAACAGTCGGCCGAGTTGTGCACTTCCTCTTCACTCATCAGCGTCGGCATAGGATGGTTGTGCTCGCGCCACCATTTGAGAATCGGCTCGGCCTCGGAGAGCTCGCGCGGGCTAATCTCTTTGAGCACGCACAACACGTTCAGATCTGAAAATTTCTGATGATGATCTTCGCCCGCGGCAGACCCGTACAGCACCACCGAGACCAGCCGGTCGCTGAACGCGTGCTCGAATTTGGTCACCAGCTCTTTCAGTTCGTCCATTTTCGTGTAGGACAGCGGGTCTTGGCTCGCAACGCGATCACCAGTCGCTCGACGCTCCACCACCGCCCGAATCGCCGCCGCCGAATCCGCCCCATCCTCCGCCGCTCGCCCCTCCGCCGAATCCGCCGCTGCTCCATCCGCCTCCGCCGCGTCCCATCATATTACCCAGAAGCATGCCGGCGAGGAAGCCCGTGCCTCCTCCGCCACGTCCGCCCGTGATCCGCCCGATGATCCACAGGAAGAAGAACACGCCCAGCAGGATCAGTGGAAACGGAATCGTCCCTCCGCGCGGCGCCGGACGACCGACGCGCCGAACGCCCACCTGCGGCGCAAGCACTACGCCTTTTGACGCCGCGATCTTTTGGCCGAACTCATCCGCCGCCGCCAGAATCGCGCCGCCGTAATTCCCCTGCCGCAGAATCGGACGAATCCCGCGCAGCACATCGCCCGCGTCGCCATCCGTGATCACCGGCTCGAGCCCGAATCCGATCTCCGCCCGATCCTTGCGATCCTTCACCGCGAACAGCAGCAGGATGCCTTCGTCCTTGCCCTTTTTCCCGATGCCCCACTCGTGATACAGCTTGTTGGCGTCGTCATCGATCGGATCGCCGTCGAGCGTATCCACCAGCACGATCGCCATCTGCGCGCCGGTCGAGCGCTCCAGATTCGCGCAGTAATCCTCCAGGCGCTGCTTTGCCGCGGGGCTCAGCACGTGAGCGAAATCGTTCACATAACCGGTCGGTTTTAATTTGGATGTATCGAGTGCGAACGCGAAGCATGCCGTAAGCACTGCCATCCATGCAGCGCGACCCATCAGCCCAACGTTACGCATTTAGCGGACAGGCGGACCCGTCAAATCCTCTCTGCGGACGCGGAACCCTTCGAGCCTTCCCAGCATCGCCACCGCCATGTTCTTCGGATCGAAGAACTGCTGCGCCAGCTTTTGCACTTCCTCGGCGCCGACCCTCTCCACGCTGTCGAGCATCTCATCGAGCGAGAAGAAGCGCTTGAAATACAGCTCCTGCCGCGCCAGGTTGCCCATGCGGTTCGAGGTCGATTCCAATCCCAGCACGAACGAACCTTTCAAATGATCCTTCGCGCGCCGCAGCTCTTCCTGCGTGACTTTTTTATCCACCAGCTCGCGCAGCTCCCGCACGATCGATTCCACCACCTTGCCCGCCGACCGCAGCGACGTCCCCGCGTAAATCAGCATGCACCCCGCGTCGCGATACATGGTCAATTCCGAATACACCGTGTACGCCAGGCCCTGCTTTTCGCGGATATTCTGGAACAGCCGCGAGCTCATCCCGCCGCCCAGAATCGCGTTCAGGATATAGCAGGCGAAGCGCTCCTCGTGCGGCATCGGAATCGACGGTACGCCGATATACACGTGCACCTGCTCGAGCGAATTCTTGTCGCGGAACACCAGCGGCGCGTGCGGGTGCGGGGCTTGTTCGAGTTTCCTCGCGCGCCGTGGTTTCAGGTCGCCGAAATAATCCTCGGCCAGCCGCACCAGCCGCCGGTGATTGAGACTTCCCGCGGCCGTGATCAAAATATTGGAAGGCCTGTAAAACTGGTGGTAGTATCGTTCAACTTTGTCGCGGTCGAACGCGCGGATGGTCTGCTTGGTCCCCAGAATCGGCCTTCCCAACCCGTGTCCTTTCCAGAAATTGCTCGAAAAGATTTCGTGGATCAGGTACTCCGGATTGTCCACTTCCATCTTGAGCTCTTCAAGAATGACGCCTTTTTCTTTCTCGATGTCGGCTTCCTCGAACAGCGGATTGCGCACCAGGTCCGCGACCACGTCGAAGGCTTCGGGCAGGTGCTCATCGAGCACCTTGGCGTTGTAGCTCACCAGTTCCTTGGAAGTGAACGCATCCAGGCCGCCGCCGATCGAATCCACCGATCGCGCGATCTGCTCGGCCGAGCGGTTCTTGGTCCCCTTGAACACCATGTGCTCGATGAAGTGCGAAATGCCGGTATCCTGCGGACCCTCTTCGCGCGACCCGGTGCCGATCCAGATCCCCACAGAAACGCTGCGCACGTGCGGCATGCGTTCGGTCACCACGCGAATCCCGTTGGGCAGTGTCGCGCGATGGATTTCCTCGAAGCGGAGCGGTGGTTTGCGAGCCATGATCCTCAACTTCATTTTACCTTGCCGGCTCGCGGCGGTCCTAATGGTAACATGGGAGGGACATGCCAGAATTTCTCCAAAACATTGTAGGAATGGAACTTGGCGAAATCCAGGCAGCCTTGGGATCGTCCCAGCCCCGCTTCCGTGCCCGGCAGATTTACGATGCGATTTATCGCCGTAAAATCATGGATTTATCGGCGATTTCCACACTTCCCCAGCCGCTACGGGAAAAATTGGCCGCGGAACTCCCCGTCGGCCTTCCCGAGGTCGAAAAACGTTTCGATTCCCGGGATGGAACCCGCCGGTACCTGTTACGTTTGGCCGACGGAAAGACCGTGGAAACGGTGTGGATGCCTGAAGGCGAGCGATCCACCATATGCATTTCGAGCCAGGTCGGCTGCCCGGTCAATTGCGCGTTCTGTCTGACCGCGCTGCTCGGCCTGGAGCGCAACCTGACCGCGGGCGAAATCGTCGGCCAGGTGATGCGCCTCGCCTGCGATCACCATCTCGAAGCGAACACGGATCGCGTGAACATCGTCATGATGGGCCAGGGCGAGCCGCTGCTGAACCTCGCCAATGTGATTAAAGCCACGCGCCTGCTGACCGATCCGGAAGGCATGGCGATTTCTCCGCGCCGCATCACACTCTCCACTTCCGGCATCATTCCGAAGATCGTGGAGATGTCGCGTGAGCCGGTGCGGCCCAAGCTCGCCATTTCTCTCAACGCGTCCACCGAGGAGCAGCGCCGCGAGCTGATGCCCATCACCGGCAAGTATCACCTCAAAGATCTGCTGGAGGCCTGCCGCGCCTATCCGCTGCGCCCCTGGGAAAAGCTGACGTTTGAATACGTGCTGCTCAAGGCCGTGAACGATTCCGACGCCGACGCGCGCAGAGTTGTAAAACTTCTGGCTAATCTGAACGCGAAAGTAAACCTGATCGCGCTCAACCCCGGTCCTGGAATCGATTTCGAAACTCCGTCGCCCGAGCGCGTCGTCCAGTTTCAATCGATCGTGCGCAGATCGATGCCGTGCTTCGTGAGAAAACCTCGCGGCCTCGACGTTTTCGCGGCGTGCGGGCAGTTGAAGCGGATGGACCCGCTCCTTAATCCGCGACTCGCAGCGGCACGGTGAAATGCAACGTGGTCCCTTCGCCGAGTTTGCTTTCCACCCAGATCTCGCCGCCCATCATGTGAACCAGGCGTTGCGAAATCGTCAGTCCCAGCCCCGTTCCGCCGAAACGCCGGCTGATGGATCCGTCGGCTTGCGAGAAAGCGTGAAAGATCGAGTCCAGCTTCTCGGGCGCGATTCCGATTCCGGTGTCGCGCACTTCGAAGTGCAGCCGCGGCCCTTCCAGCCGTACGCCGAGCGCCACGTCGCCGCGCTGGGTGAACTTGATTGCGTTGCCCATCAGATTCACGATGACCTGACGCAAGCGCAGCGGGTCGCCGTGCATCAAGCCCGGAATGTCCTCGCCGATCTCGGACCGGATCCGCAGCCCCCTCTGGCCCGCCGCTACCGCCAGTACTTTGATCGCCTCTTCGATCATCTCCCGCAAGTCGAAGCTTGTCAGCTCGAGCTCCATCTTGCCGGCCTCGATTTTCGAAAAGTCCAGAATGTCGTTGATGATCCGCAGCAGGGTCTCCGCCGATATCTGGATGGTCTCGACATAATCGCGCTGCTCCTCGGTGAGCTCGGTTTCAAGCGCCAGCGCGGCCATGCCCATGATGCCGTTCATGGGCGTGCGGATTTCGTGGCTCATGTTGGCCACGAACTCACTCTTGGCACGATTGGCCGCTTCCGCCGCGGCGGCCGCACGCTCCCATTCCTGCTCGAAGCGTTTGCGGTCGGTAATCTCGATGAACGTGCTTTCGATGCGTCCCGGTCCGCTTTCGTCCAGCGTGAAATTCGCCAGGACCCAGAACAGCTCGCCGTTGGTGCGGCGCAGTTGCATTTCGAGGTTGCGGATCGTTTTTTCCGCCTTCAGCCGCTCGATCAGTTTGGCCCGGTCTTCCCGATGGACATAGCTCGCATAGGCGTCCGGCCGGTCCTCGAGCGTGTAGCCGAGCATTTCGGCGCACGCAGCGTTGCAATCCAGAATCCGCCCGTCCAGCGTGGTGCGAATCACTCCGCACTGGTTATTTTCAAACAGGCGCCGGTAGCGCCGCTCGGAGCGGCGTAAAGCTTCCTCCGCCTTCACACGGTCGCCGATGTCGTGTGAAATGGTGGCGAGGCCGGTGATTTCGCCGCGGGAATCGCGAATCGGAAAGAGCGAAACCGCGATATTCACCGGCTCGCCATTTTTTTTCATCCGGATGGTTTCAAAGTGCGAGATGCTCTCGCCTTTTTGGATGCGCTCGATCAGCCCGAGGCATTCCTCGACGCGATCGGGCGGCACGATCAAGCTGATATGCCTGCCCACGGCTTCCGCGGCAGTGTATCCGTATACATTTTCAGCCCCCTTGTTCCAACTCAGGAGGATTCCGTCCAAGGTCATTCCCAGAATCGCGTCATCGGAGGATTCGACGATAGACGCGAGGAATTGGGCGGCGCGCTCCGCCATTTTTCCATCGGTGACGTCGCGAATGATCGCCGCGCAGCCTGCAAATTTCCCGTCCGAATCCTGAAAAGGGCTGACGCTGAGCGAGATATTTCGCCGGGCGCCATCGCGCCGCAGCGCCAGGCCTTCGAACGCCGGGACCGCTTCGCCGTTTGCGAGGCGCGCGTAAATACCGCGAAGATCGTCCCAATGCTCGGAGGGAATCAGCATGGAGATCGGCTTGCCCAGAATCTCTTTAGCCGTGTATCCGTACAAGGCTTGCGCCGCGGGGTTGCAGGATACCAGAATTCCCTCGGCATCCGTTCCCAGAACCGCGTCGGTCGAGGACTGGATCACCTGAGCCATGAACCGGCAGGCCTCCTCCTGCTTCCGACGCTCGGTGACGTCCTGTTTGACGGCGATGAAATGCGTCGGCGCGCCCGATGGTCCGCACAGCGGCATCACCGTCATCTGCTCGGTGTACAGGCTGCCGCACTTGCGCCGGTTCACGATATCTCCGCTCCAGGTTTCGCCCGAAAGGATGGTTCCCCAAAAACTCTCGTAAAATTCCGGGCCGTGTGCGCCCGAGCGCCACAGCCGTGGGGTCTGTCCGATGGCTTCCTCGGCGGCAAATCCCGTCATCTGGGTGAAGGCGGGATTGACGAACAGAACCCGGCCCTGATCGTCGGTGATGACCACGGCTTCGCGGACGCCGAGGATCGCCGCGGCCAACTGGTGGTCGGTCAGCTCTCCGACCGGCGCCGGCAGTGCTCCGAATTCGGTTGCTAGGGGTTGCATTCGTTTATAACGGCAACTCATGGACCATATCGTCCAGCGCTCTAAAAGAATGTAGACTCGGGATTAAATAAGTTGAAAGCCCGATGAATCGCGCCGCCATTTCCGTGCCGTTCCCGTTGGCTATGTGAAACGCCTGAGGCGAAAACGCCCAACCGTCTCCTGAAGACGCCGCGTTTGCGTTCTGTCATTCTAGGAAACATGAACATCGGAATCCTGGGAAGCGGTCACGTCGGCGGAACGCTCGGCGAACGATGGGCAAAGCTCGGCCACCATGTTTTTTTTGGGTCGCGCGAGCCCCACAAGCTGACCGATCTGGTGAAACGTTCGGGCGCGACGGCCCGCGCGGTCGATGTTCCAGAAGCGGTGCAGTCGGCCGAGATCGTGGTCGTGGCGCTGCCTTGGGGCGCCTCGAAAAAGGTGCTCGAGTCTCTCGATTTGAAGGGCAAAATCCTGCTCGATTGCATGAATCCGCTTCTTCCCGATCTCTCCGGCCTGGAACTGGGCACCACGACGTCGGCCGGCGAAAAGGTCGCGGAGTGGGCGCGCGGCGCAAAGGTGGTCAAGATCTTCAACACCACCGGCTACAACAACATGGCCAATCCGGACTACGGCGGCGAGCGATCCGCGATGTTCTACTGCGGCGACGACACGCAGGCCAAGGAGATCGCCCGACTGCTGGCCGCCGAGTTGGGTTTCGAGCCCGTTGATTCGGGTCCGCTGTCGAATGCGCGCCTGCTGGAGCCGCTGGCGATGCTGTGGATCTGGCTGGCGCTGAAGGGCGGCATCGGCCGCGACATCGCCTTTCGCCTGCTGAAGCGGTAAAGACGATGGAAGATCCGTGGACCTCCCTGCGCGAGCTGACCTTCGCGCGGATTGCGCTGGGGCGCGCAGGCCACAGCCTTCCCACCCGCGAGATCCTCGCGTTCCAACTGGCCCATGCCCGTGCCCGCGACGCCGTTCATCGGACGCTCGAACCCGGCGAATTCCCCAACGCAACTCGCCTGCACAGCGCGGCTCGCGATCGCGCGGAGTACGTGCGCCGCCCCGATCTCGGGCGCAGGCTCGACGCCGCATCCGCCGAGCGCATCAAGCGTGGCGATTGGGACGCGGTCATCATCATCGCCGACGGACTTTCGGCGACCGCGGTTCATCGCCACGCACAGCCGGTAATTGACGCGCTGCTTCCGTTGCTCGAAGGCTGGCGCATGGCGCCGTTGTGCGTCGCCGAGCAGGCGCGTGTGGCGATCGCCGACGAGATCGGCGAACGAATCGGCGCGGCGCTTTCCGTGATTCTGATCGGCGAGCGCCCCGGCCTGAGCTCGCCCGACAGTCTCGGCGCGTATCTCACGTGGTCGCCGCGCGTGGGCCGGACCGACGCCGAGCGCAATTGCGTTTCAAACATCCGGCCGGAGGGACTCGAGCCGAAGCTCGCGGCGGAGCGGATCGCGATGCTGATGCGCGCGGCTCGCGAGCGGCGGCTCAGCGGAGTCGCGCTCTCGGCGCAGCTCGCCGGCGGGCCCGCGATTTCCTAATTCGCCCGGGAGCCAGAACGCGATCAGTTCCTGCTCGCTTCCCCGAAAGCGGCTGCAATCGCACCGACCGATCCCCGGCACCTCGGCCGCATCGGTGTACTGCCACAGGGTCAAGTCATTCCAATTGGGAGGAACCACTGCGGAGGATCCGTATTGCGCCAGCCACAGCCAGCACTGAGCGAGCACGGGGTCTTTCGCGCCGTCCAGCAGTTGCTTCAAGTAATCGCCGCCGTAAAGACCCGGCCAGCGTCCGGTAACGCTTTGAATATAAGTCACAAAATCGCGGGCCTGCGGAAGCGTCATGGACGGACCGCTTGGGTTCGTTTCGCAATCTAGCGCTACCAGAACCGACGCGTCCGGCTCCGTTTTCTCAAGAAAGAACCGCGCCTGCTCCGTACCATCGGCGCAGGTTCCGAAGTGATAGGCGCCCCACAGCAGTCCCGCGCCGGTGGCCGATACGTGGCGCGAAGAGTAGGCAGGATCAACAAAAGACGTACCTTCAGTGGCTTTGTGAATCACGGCCATGATTCCGGCGGATCTCGCGAGCGCGAAATCGGGATTCGGATTATAGTGCGACAGATCGATGATGGCGCCGTTTAACTCTTCCATCCACCTTCATTGAACGCCCGCCGATCCGCCAATCAATTTCCGCCGAATCGCGAAGTGGTTGATGTTACACTGAAATTAACCCCATGCGATTCGGTGTCGTCGTGTTTCCAGGAAGCAATTGCGATCACGACGCCTGGTATGCGCTCTCGCACAATCTCGGCCAGCAGGCCCAATTCATCTGGCACGACTCTACTTCGCTCGGCGGCGTCGATGCGGTGATCCTTCCCGGAGGTTTCGCTTACGGGGACTACTTGCGCTGCGGGGCTATCGCCAAATTTTCGCCGGTGATGGCTGCGGTGCGGAAGTTCGCCGAAGCGGGCGGGTTGGTGCTCGGGATCTGCAACGGTTTCCAGGTGTTGGTGGAGAGCGGAATGCTGCCGGGCGCGCTGCTGCGCAATCGCGATTTAAGATTCGTCTGCCGGCCGGTGACGCTGCGCGTGGAGAACGTCAATACGCCGTTCACGTCCTGCGCTTCGCCGGGCCAGTTGCTGAAAATTCCGGTGGCGCACGGCGAAGGCTGTTACTACGCGGACCAAGCAACGCTCGAAATGCTCGAAAAGGAGCAGCGCGTGATTTTCCGCTATGTCGATAATCCCAACGGATCGCTCAACGACATCGCCGGGATCTGCAATGAGCGCCGCAACGTGCTGGGCTTGATGCCGCATCCCGAGCGCGCCGCGGACGAGCTCATGGGGTCGACCGACGGGCGCGTGATTTTCGAGAGCATGGTGCAGGCGCTGGTTGCGGCCGCATGAGCTTGACGCCCTTCGAGCTCGATAAAGTCCGCTCCATTCTCAAGCGCGAACCCACGGAAACCGAAACCGGGATTTTCACGGTGATGTGGAGCGAGCACTGCTCGTATAAAAGCTCGCGCCTGCATTTGAAGAAGCTTCCGACGCGCGGCAAGGGCGTTTTGCAGGGGCCCGGCGAGAACGCGGGGATCATCGACATCGGCGACGGCTGGGCGATCGCGTTCAAGATCGAATCGCACAACCATCCCAGCTTCATCGAGCCGTTCCAGGGCGCCGCGACCGGAGTGGGCGGCATTCTGCGCGACATTTTCACCATGGGCGCGCGGCCCATCGCGGTGATGGACGCGCTGCGCTTCGGGCCGCTCAGCGAGCCCAGGAATCAGCGCATTCTTGAAGGCGTGGTCAGCGGCATCGCGCATTACGGAAACTGCTTCGGCGTGCCGACCATCGGCGGCGAATGTGTGTTCGAGCCGTGCTACAACGGCAATCCGCTGGTGAACGTTTTTGCGCTGGGCGTGTTCCGGCACGACGAAATCTTTTTTGGACGCGCGTCGGGCGTTGGGAACCCGGTCATTTACGTCGGCGCGAAAACGGGGCGCGACGGGATCCACGGCGCGTCGATGGCGTCGGCCGAATTCACTGAAGAGTCGAGCCAAAAGCGGCCCAACGTGCAGGTGGGCGATCCGTTCATGGAAAAGCTGTTGCTTGAAGCGTGCCTGGAGGCGATGCACACCGGCGCGATCGTCGGCATACAGGATATGGGCGCGGCGGGACTCACCTGCTCGACGTGTGAAATGTCCAGCCGCGCGGGAACGGGCATGGAGGTTGATCTGGCGCTGGTCCCGCAGCGCGAAACGGGGATGTCGCCGTATGAAATCATGCTCTCCGAATCGCAGGAGCGCATGTTGCTGGTGGCCGAAAACGGCCGCGAAGACGAGGTTTTCGCGGTGTTCCACAAATGGGGCCTGGATGCGGCGACCGTCGGCCGCGTGACCGGCGACGGCAAGCTGCGCGTCAAAGATCACGGAAAAATTGTCGCCGAAATTCCCAGTCGGGAGCTGGCCGACGAGGCACCGCTCTACGATCGGCCGCATAACGCCGCGCCGTATCGCTCGGCGCCGATGGAAGCTCCTGAATTTCACAGCAACGATCTGAATGGCGACCTGTTGAAGCTGCTCGGTTCCGGCGATATCTGTTCGAAACGCTGGATCTGGCAGCAGTACGATCATTCGGTGCGAACCAACACGGTCGAGGGTCCCGGCGGCGACGCGGCGATTGTGCGCATCAAGGAGACAGGCACCAGTATCGCGATGGCGCTCGACGGCAACGGCCGGTATTGTTCGCTTTCGCCGCGCGAGGGCACGCGGCTGATCGTGGCCGAGTGCTGCCGCAATCTTTCCGCGGTCGGCGCGCTGCCCGTGGCAGCGACCAACAACCTGAATTTCGGCAATCCGGAGCGGCCAGAGATCATGGCGCAGATGGTCGAATCGATTGAAGGACTCGCCGAGGCGTGCCGGCAATTCGAAACGCCGATTACCGGCGGAAACGTTAGCCTGTATAACGAAACGCTGGGCGAGGCGATCTGGCCGACGCCGGTGGTGGGGATCGTCGGGCTGATGAAGACCGCCCAACCGATGACCATTCCGTTCAAGAACGAAGGCCGCGCGGTGATGCTGGTGGGCGGAATGGGAGCATGTGATGCGACGCGTTTCGGCGGGACGCAATACGCGAAAGTGGTGCTCGACCGGATGTGGGGATTGCCGCCGGCGCTCGACATGGATTACGAAAAGCGCGTGCAGGCCGCGATTCGTGAAATTGTGAACAGCGGGTTCGCCGAATCGGCGCACGATCTTAGCGACGGCGGCCTGGCCGTCGCGCTGGCGGAGTGCTCGATGGGCGGAGTGGGAGCATCGGCCGAGCTTTCGACGGATCTTCGCCCAGAATTCGCTTTGTTTCACGAAGCGCCGTCGCGCGTGCTGGTTTCAACCGCGGCGCCCGAGGAAATCGAGCGGATCGCCCGCGCGCACAACATCGAATGCGTGCGGTTGGGCGTTACAATGAAGGAGTGGTTGCGGATCAGCAACGATTCGATTACGTGGATCGATTGCCCCGTCGAGCAGCTTCGTGAAGTCTGGGAGCACGCTCTCGAAAATCAGCTCTCCCCCGTGCCGGTCTGAGGAGGGGACAAGTGTTCGACAAATTCCACGATGAATGCGGCGTCGTCGCAATCTACGGCCATCCCGAGGCCTCCAATCTCGCCTACCTGGGACTGTACGCGTTACAACACCGGGGACAGGAAAGCGCGGGAATCTGCTCGAGCGACGGCCGCCAGATCTATTGCCACAAAGCGATGGGCCACGTTGCGGATATTTTCACACCGGAGGTTTTGGGCCGTCTGCCCGGCGATCACGCTATCGGCCACACGCGCTATTCGACCGCGGGCGATACGGTTCTGCTCAACGCGCAGCCGTTTTCGGTCGCGTGCAACAAGGGACGCATCGCGGTCGCGCATAACGGCAACATCACCAACGCGGGCGAGCTGCGGCGCGAACTGGAGCGTGAAGGCTCCATCTTTCAGGCTTCGAGCGACACCGAAGTGATTTTGCATCTGGTGGCGCGGTCGCGCGAACGGACCCTGGCGGGGGCGCTGCGCGAGGCTTTACTGCAACTTGAAGGCGCGTTTTCGCTGGTGTTTCTGGCCGAGGACCGGATTCTGGTGGCGCGCGACCCGCACGGCTTCCGTCCGCTCGCTTTCGGGCAGATGGAGTTGTCCGGCGACGGCATCTGCTACGTGTTCGCGTCGGAGACCTGCGCCTTCGACCTGCTCAACGCGGTTTACCTGGACGACGTCGAACCCGGAGAGATGATGATCGCCAGCGCGCAGGGTATCGACCGCGAGCGCTACGCGCCGGCGCGCGAATCCGCCCATTGCGTCTTCGAGCACGTGTATTTCTCGCGGCCCGATTCGATTGTGTTCGGGCGCCCCGTCGAGGAGTCTCGGGAGATGCTGGGTCGCCTCCTGGCGCGTGAGCAGCCGGTGGATGCCGACGTGGTGGTGCCGGTGCCCGATTCAGGGGTCGCGGCGGCGATCGGCTACGCGGCGGAAGCGGGCATTCCTTTTCGGCAGGCGCTGATCCGTAATCACTACGTGGGCCGGACCTTCATCGAGCCATCGCAGGCGATTCGCGATTTCGGGGTGAAACTGAAATTGAACCCGGTGCGGCACCTGCTCGAAGGAAAGAGGGTGGTCCTGGTGGACGATTCGATCGTGCGCGGGACGACCAGCCGCAAAATTGTCCGCATGGTTCGCGGGGCGGGTGCGCGCGAAGTGCATCTGCGGATTTCCTGCCCTCCCACAATTTCGCCGTGCTTTTACGGC